>JADEYI010000033.1_pt1 | contig 281064 bp, 519 predicted proteins | sample 8542331 | NCBI WGS metagenome assembly JADEYI01 (sample SAMN16510988, study PRJNA670497) | mine drainage metagenome | isolation source: biofilm near Copperflume 1 | place: Germany: Marsberg coppermine Kilianstollen | collected 2018-02
GGCAAATGTCAATGTCATCCCAAACCTGCAGTGCTTGCGCATCTAGCAGCTGCATAATGTAGCAACCGGCATATTCAAAATTCCGAAGCTGACGTCCCTGTACCCTTGAGGGGCAGCTGCGCGTTCAGCTTCCGTGCGTCCGTCAAGAAGGGAGTGGATTGACTGTTTTGCGGCTGTTTTGGACGTTATTCGCGGCCTAGATATGCTGCAATGTTGACACCTGCATCCCTGTTGTTTGTTAGTCTGTGCTGTGTGCTCTACGTCACTGCACAGACGCCAGATCAACCCACACAAACGCAGACGACAGTGCTGCCAAATGGCCAGACAATATTCATCAATACGTTTCTGAATAATACAAATACCAATGCGAATGCTAATTCCAATCAGAACAGCAATGCAAATCCAAACACGAACGTCAACACGAACACCAACACGAACAGCAACGCAAACTTAAACAACAACAACAGCAACAACCGAAACTCTTACACAAATAGGAACAACAGTGGAGGTTCATACTCGCCCTACTATACAGGTATGCTGTCATAGCCTAAACGACCAATGATCATGTGAACGTTGCAGGTACGTCTTGCGTTTCTCCCTGTTCTGATGCTCCTGTCTTGTGCCAACAGGGGGGGCTCGAAACAGGTGCAATCTGGTGCAGAACACCAACTACAAGGGCGACGTGATCCGAATAGTGACCACTGCCACCGCGGCAGATTGCTGTGGCATTTGCTTTGCACAGAACAACTGCAGTGTCTTTGTGTTCTGTGCAAGAACTTCTGGGTGTCGGAACGCCAACATCAATGTCTTCCCATACCAGTCGTGTTCCCTCAAAAGCCTGCCAGGGATTGCATCAGGAGGGGCTATAGAGTCCTGGGCCAGTGGTCAGGGTGTGGACTTCATCTCCGGCAGTGTTAATTAGAGTGGCGCCCTCAGGAGCAGTCCGGTGTACTATGTAGATGCAATTTAAAAAATAAATAAGACATGCAGAGGTCAGCACTGAGTTGTTTCATGATAGGTGAATAATCCATTGAAGATTGTGAGTGCCATTGCTGCTTTGCTGAGGGCTAGCAAATTAGCCAGGTGCCCTGTTATGGTCCACCACCATTAAGATGTAGACAGCACCATGAGATCCTCTTTACACAGAAATCCCACTTACTTCGTTACTAAAGCGGGCATAAGCAACGATCGTGCACTTGTACAGTGCCGAAGATGTGGCTGGTATTTGTCGTGCAGAGCTCTGCTAAATTGTCATTATGATTATATCATATAGTATAAACTATATGAACTCCATGTGGACCTCGAGCACATCCAGGTCAAGAATCTTAGCAGACGCTTCACAGCCCACAAGAGAAGCAAGGTTGGGAGTGGTGCGGCCGTCGTCAGAATGCACAAACTCCTTTATGTACGTGCCAGCCTGCACATCACACAGCTTCTGGCAGACCCATTAGGACGCTGCCTGCCAATCCTGAAAAATTCTAAGAGGGAAGGGAGAATGTAAAGCATTGCTTGACTGCACTGTACGATACGATACAAGGATACATTTGCGCAGCCCCTCAGCCCAGATAGAAGAGAGAATATCCTAAAGGATTAGTTTGAAGAACTGGTCAGAAAGGCCACCTGAGTGCGCAGGCGCAGAACCAAGCCATGGGGATCGCCTTCCACAGGCTCTGCACTCATTGAGTAGATGGTCTTCTCTCGCACCTGTCAAGCGCAGCAGCTCAGGGGAAACCACCACTTGCAGCCCAGCAATTTTAGCCCACAAAATACGATTCCTCAGGCAGTCAAGCACACAGTCAAGCGAACAGTCAAGCGCTTTAAAGGTGGTCTAGTTTAGTCACGCAGGAGGGGGCCCCACCAGCATGGCTCGCCTGTGCTCCACGCGCGTAGGTGTGCGCTGCTGCAGCACGAGGTTCTCGCTCGAGTTGATCTTTTCCAGGATGGCGGGCGTTACTGGGCAGGGCAACCAGCATGTGGCCAGATAGGACTTCTGCTTCTCTTGCTCGCCCGCCTGCACAGTTCTCAGGCTCTTGGTATGCTCTTGGTGTTTACACAACAACCTGCTAATGCCTCTTTGGGATTACACATTGGGAGATCAGCATACTGGGAGTGCCTCCTTTCTACGAGAGAGACCAGCATGCATAAGGACAGCAGAAAGAGCTTGGTGCATGCTCGCTTTTCCATCCAGCATTCGCACCTTGATGAGCTTCAAAACGTCCTTGCCAACCGGCTGCAGCTTCCTGACCTCCACTCCAACGCCGGACTGATTCAGGCTGTCTGCCATCTGCTCGAAGCACTCCAAGGCAGGCATCGCTGCCCGCGCATTGGCGATCTCCAGCACAAAGGGCCGCCCGCTGCCAAGCATCCTCACATCCATGTCTTCTCGGCCTGCCAGGCACAAGAGTTCCTCTAGGACGGCATGATCATTTTGTACAAGAACTTGCCCTGGGACTTCGACTGGAAAAAGTCAGGTTGAAGGAGGTAGAGCAACATTTCACAGAAGGTCCTTGCAAACGTTTTCTGCATTATATCCTTGCAGAGCAGTGGGGTGGGAGGATTGAGCAAGGTAGCAACCTGCAGAGATGAACTTGGATCCGTCGCAGCGCAGGTGAGGCAGCACGACCCTCTCAACCTCCTCCTGGATGCTTGTCCGGCCCTTGCGCACCCCGTCTATGACAAACGGCGTGTGGCTGATGTCCCTGCAGAACGGCAGTCCAACTCATCCCAGTCTGTGTACGTCATCTGCATGCATGGTTATAACGAGACCTTATGGTAAAATGATTACATGCAAAGTGCAAAAAGTGTCAGTTTGAGCTGCTCACCTTTGCAGCTTCAGGTAGTAGCCTCCAACATAGACTGCCTCCCTCCTTGGCCGCACAAAGACAGACGCAGGCTGTGCAGGAGGGAGCGGTGGGATCCTGACTTCTTGGCCAAACTTCAACTCCATCATCTTGGCAGCCGCCTGTGCCAGGGCCTCCGACGCAGACCTGCCTGCCACAGGATAGCGACACTTCATACTATGAAGTTACAGTGCTGTGATTCTACGCTGTGCATTACACAAATCAAGTCACGTTGAATGCAGTGTTCTGCTGCTACAGCTGGTGTCATGGTGCAGATCACGCACCCAGCTGCACAGGCGCGGCGCCTCGCTTCCTCTTTGCCCCTCGCCCCTTGCCGTTGCTGCCAAACAAGAAGTCTGCCTCTGTGGCAGTAGCCGGGTGCGCAAAGGTGAGCCCGATCCGCAAATCAGCCTCTGAGCGCATTCAAATTTCAGTCAGGCCCATCTTGTACATGCAATTAGCAGCTTTTCTTCTTTATACTCCCTCCACACCTTGCAACGAGCAGTAGACTGTTTGTTTCAATTGTGCCGTCATGGACCAGAGGCAGGCCAGAGCCACAGTTGCACCTGTATTGGGATATTGCCCAAGAGTGCTGCGCTAGCTAAACTAAATGGTCCATTCCTCAAGCAGCTGGCTCGCCTGGGTCCTGCCGGCAGCGCAGCTCTTGTGCAAAGGGCTCCCCAAGAGTATGGCGCAGCGCCGTCTTCAGGTCCACCACATCGACAGACGGCGAGTGTCCCGGAAGCGCTGGCAGCACGGCGGCGTCCCTGCGCAGCCAGTGCCAGACAGCCTGCTGCCGCACCTGCGCCGCGCCCGGCAGCGACACATCCAGCCAGAAAGTACTGAACTCGTGGCCCTCCTGCCTGCGCACCAAATGACAACCCATGCTGACTGAATGAGTGCTTCAGGGGACATGGCGGCGGCTCGCTTTACTACATGACCAAGGCAACAGGGGTGTGTTTGGCTAAGAATGTTTACACCACGCATGCAGGGCTCTGCAGAGGGCACTGCATGCAGCTGATGGCGGCTCACGCGGCTGCCTCACCTAACAGCTTCGGCAATCGCGGCAACAGAGGCTGTTGTGACCGGAACCCACGGCTGAGGGCTGCCGCTTGCGTGCTGCACTGCTGTGGTCAAGTCGCTGCTGGGTGCGGGAAGCGCCGCTCCATCTGTGCACTGCAGTGCTCCCAGACACACTGGGCACGCCTGTGCGCCTGCATCAGCCTGGGCTCCTGTCCCCTCTGCTCCCAGCAAGACCCACCGTCAGATTATATGCAAGGCAATTTCAACACAGCAGAGAGCGGCAGCCGTTCTGTATGCTTGTCCAGTCAAATGTACCATGCCTCTGGTCTTGCCTGTGGATGGCGGATTGCTTGCTTCCTGCGCGCTGGCATGCAAAGCTGACACAGCTGCCTGCAGGTCCCGAATCATGGGTGCGGGAAGTGCATAAATCTCGCCAGATACACCCGCAAAACGAAGACAGCACCGCGCACACACCTACACAGACATTTGAATTGCTCAGCGGCAGGATTGTGGACAAGCTCGCTGCTTGCCTTGGGTATCCTTTGAACTTACTTGGATCTGTAGCAGCTTTTCGAGGATCTGCAAACATGCCGTCCCTCCTTTCTGGGTCACTGCTTGGATGTACTTGTCCACAGTACCTGACGCAATTGCCGAGTCTCAGATCAATAAGTCAGATAGGCACTGAACGAAATATTTATTGGAAGAGGAACATTTCTTCAGCGTACAAGATTACCATCGTTACCTTCATCGGTGGTGTTCATAGCAGATCAGTACCCAGATCAACCTCAAGCAATTCTATAGGAATCGATCCCTGCACTGATATCCTTTATTGATCAACAAGAATAACATGTTCCCGCAATTGATTATGTGGAAATGGACCCGTCTTCAGCATAATTACTTGTCTCTTTGCACGTGCCTTCACGTGAGCATGCATGTGATATGACAAGTCTTGTGTCTCTGGGCTTCTGGCGTTTGCATAACCTCTTCCGTGTTTTTTCAAACAGCTGGATGTTGTACTGTGCGACTAGGTTAACAGCCATCCCGAACAGGCGGTGACGAGATATCCTCAATGGGAGGGCACCCGTTAAGAAGTTTGGAAATAAGCACCACGATGTAATCTTTGATGACGTACAGATCAGAATGAGTATCCCTTTCATGTGGAGAACAATCTGAAATTGAGCTCTGCACATCAACGTTGAGCACAAGATAAAAACAGACATACACTGTCCAAGAATGGGTTGACGTGACTAAGTCGAAATTTTAAGCCCAAAAAATAGTACTGTAGACAGCCTCTCGCTTATGTCATCGCAGTAATACTATCACTCTATTGAACTTCACTTGATCGACCAGAAAGGTTGCAAAATTTCATCTGGTCTTGGTCATCTCACAATACAACAGGCGCGTGAGACAATACAGCAGGGATGTTCCTTGATGTGGAGTCAAGAGCAGCATGCAATGGGAAGGAGGCAGGAGGCTCGCCTTTGGTTGAGGCTGATTGTTCTCTCCTTGGTCGACCTCCCACACCTGAAATCGGCAGCAACATTCCTGAGGGCCTTGATTATGACCCAGCTGAGCAGGTGCGGATCATGAAACAATTCAATTGCAACACTTGAATGTCACTTGCGACTTACTTTGGCTGGCAAGCAGGTGTATGTACCAGGGGAGAGCGGCTTTTTCCATTCGCTGTTCAACTCCATAAATATCATGTGTGGCGTGGGCCTTTTAGCAACACCCTATGCTATTGCGCAGATGGGCTGGATCAGCTTGCTGCTTCTTATTGTTCTAGGTGCGGCTCTCAGTCCATATTCGTCATCATTAACAGGGATTAAAAAGGGTCTTGCCGCTCTTCACCGTAAGAGTCTGTGGGTGGCATGCAGGATGTATATTTTTGTACACTGGAAAGCTGCTCGGCAGATGCATGTCCAAGGCACCATGGATCCTGACGTACCCCGATATTGGGGAGTATGCGTTTGGCAGAAAGGGGCGAGTGTTCGTTGCTATCCTGCTCTATGCTGAGCTGTACCTCAGGTCTGACCCAAGTGCACCTTGAAAAGGGCTGGGTGCTGTAAGTTGTCAGCTGCATACTGGTGTCCTATCTTATTTGAGCCGTGTCTTTCTGCAGTGCTGTGGAGTTTCTAATCATGGAGGGGGACAATCTGTCAGCTCTGGCCCCAAATTTCAAGCCTTTTGGCGGAATCTTTGGGTCAGCAAAGCAGTCATGGGTGCTGGTGGCGGCAGCCCTGATGCTGCCCACGGTCTACCTGCGTAACTTCAGCCTGCTCGCCTACTTATCAGCAGCCGGAGTCTTCACGGCTGTTTCCCTGACTGGCCTCGTTGGCTGGGAAGGTTTTTCTCTTGGTGTGTTGTTGGCAACACCTCTTGTCGTCTGCTGAAGCTGTGTCTACCAACTTTTGCCAAATGTGAGCCAATCACACTATGAGCGTTCCATATCATAAGCTGCTGAACAAATGCTTGATCGCTACTGTCCACATTTGCAGGCTTCCCACACACAGATGCACCAATTCTTCGTGGCGGGGGCGTCCCTCTTTCGATCGGGCTTCTGTCCTACATCTATGGGGGCCACAGCTTGTTCCCATCGCTCTACACTGCCATGAAGAACCCGAAGCAGTACCCCAGAGTGCTGGACTTCACATTTGCCATCGTTTGTTCCTTGTATGCCGCCATGGCTGTGCTTGGCTACCTGGCCTTTGGCGATGATGTGGAGTACGCCCTCATTTGCTCTCGTCGTCTTTGCATGTACTGATCAGAACTTTTTCGACATTTCACGGTAGCATGTACCTATCTACCTATTTAGGACTCTTATGTGGCAGATGCTACTCCGCCTTATGTACTGGGAGGCTGACCCTCTTTGCCTGTGGACAGGAACAATGTTACGCTCAGCATGCAGCACAGAGTTGCTCATGCAATTTCAACCCATCTGGCCACATGGATCACCATCCTGTCTCCGTTCACAAAGGTGTGGCACTTTCCACAGGCAATTTGGGCTTTTCAACATGCACATGCATTTCTTGGTGTATATGGTGATATCAGCCGTGTATGTTTTGTGATGCAGTATGCCCTGGTTCTGGCTCCCATAGCCTCCGCCATTGAGGAGGTGCTGCCTGCCACTGCCTCCACTGTACAATACAAGCCCTTGCCTGGGAATCCAGATGAAGCACGAACCCTCCAAAGGTGCTTCTTGCTTTCCAACTCTGGCAAGCACATCCACCCTGCTTGATACTGCACTGCTGTCTCTGCTGCACAGGCACTGGTCTAAGTATGAGAATGGTGGTTCCCGGCATGATTGCAGCTGTGCTGTGGTCATTTGCAGGGCACCTAAAAGTGGACCTGCAGCACTTGCAGTGTCTTTGGTGGTCAGAACGGCACTGGTTGCCAGCACTGTTGGTATTGCCTTGTCGCTGCCATTCTTTGCCTACATGGCTGCCCTTATTGGGGGTCTCTTCGGGCTGTCGGTCTGTGTGGTCGTCCCTGCGCTCTTTTATCTGCAAATGTCAAAGGGGTGAGTGATGTTTCTCGAGACGATTTCATTGTTCTCTCTTCAATTCTGCATGCGAAAGTGACTGGTTTAAAACTGAACTCAATTGTCTGTGCATGCTGCAGGCACATCAGCCGCTCAGAATATCTAGTAGTTGTTGCAATTGTAGTTGTGGGCATTATTTCGTCAGCAATTGGGACCACCAATGCAGTGATGAGCATGCTGCACGACCTCAAAAAATAAACAACCCTGATCGCATGCGGAAACTTTGCTGGTCATGACTGTCATAAGCATCAAGAGTACAGATTTCAGGGAATTCTGATGTTCGCGATTAATGCAAATATGAGCAGGATCCCTTTTTCCATCGAGGTGTTGGCCAAATTAGGAGATATGTCCTCTATTCTCCAAATGTACATCGCTAAAGTATGCCAAATTCTTGACTCTTGCATCAATGGGGACGTTAAAGACAATTAATTGAGTAGGTTCAGTTTTGGGTGCTCATGATAATAAAAGCTTCAAAGAAATTCTCTTGCCTAATCCTCCAGTCACTTCAAGGCACTGGCCAGAGTCAGATACATTTGACATGCCCTATGAGCGCGCTGCGGTCCAAATTCAGATGCTGGACATGACTTTGCTTGTGCAAGACCTCTTGTGTACTGTAAAAGTTCCACAGATCTGGCAGTCAGTAAGCTGCACATGAAATGCTCGCCTTGACAAGCACCATCTCACTAATAATAAATGTGGCGGCACTCGTGAAGTAAAGTCTGATGATTGAACCACCCAGGAATCATGTGGACAATTGATTGAATCCTAATAGACGCCCTAGTTGGCATCACTTTGCTAGGTTTGCAGCAGGGGTGATATAGGGCTTCAGGCGCGACCGCAGCACCAGCTGCACATCGCTGTCCGCGCTGGCCTTGGGCAGGTTCACAAAGCCGCGGCACGTGGCCGCCCCGCAGTTGCACGGCAGCTGCTCCTCCCCGGAGAACCTGCGCGCCCACCCGCCACTTGCTCACTGGACCCTGAGGTGCCAGCTTGACCTGCCAAACTTGCCTGCCTTCTGCCAAGCCAAATGTACACAATGCAGCACTGTTGTGATCGCACAACCAGACTTGTGAGAGCCCAAGCTCTGTCAAGCAGGGCATAGAGAAAATTTTTCCCTAGCTGGACCGTAAGGACAAGATCTGTGAAAAGAAAACCAAAGATGGTGCAAGCAGAGGCGACTCAACCTCTAAAATTGTGGATATTGTGCCCGAGTCATAACGCACAGGTGCAGCCGCCTCTACCATTCGCTGTTTCTTTGATATCTAGGCATGGCATCCTTCTCTGAATGTAAAAACTTTCGATGTCAACTTTGTGTGGGGTGCTGTGGGAAGGTGCGCGCCTGTAGTCGTAGGTGAGTTCCTCCCCGGCGGCAATGGCGCGCTTGGCAAAGATGACGACGTGGTCTGAGAGCGTGCCGGTGTCGGGGCAGCGCACGGAGACGGTGCGGCTGTAGCTGTTGGGCTCGCACGAGTGGTTCAGCAGGTGCGCCATGTTGCCTGCACATGCCCGCACATGCCCATGCCCTCAGCCACCGCACTCAACTCCATTGCCACCAGCCCATCCATATGCCAGGTGTCCCAGCAGCATGCAGCGTTCACTTCCAGACTGAGATTGCCTTGCGCTGGCTGCAATTTAAGAGTAAACTTGCCAATTTTACCACTCCCTGATCGATGTATGCCAGTGGGGAAGTCAAGCCCCACGACAATGCAGAAAAACCCTCACTGATGTCGCGTTCCTCTTGCCCCTAAGGCCTTAGACGGCCTCTTAGTGAGGCAATATTATGCAGCCCATTTGCAGCACATTGGCGCTCACACTGCCTTCATGTAACGCATTCTCGCCTCTGTAAATTTCAATTTGAAAAGGGCGCACACCTTTGCGCGTGGCGTCGACGACGAGGTCGTCGGAGAGGCCGAAGACGTAGGTGCCGGCGCCCACGAGGCGGTCGTAGGTGCGGCGCTCGCGCGCGTCCGCCACCGGCCGCCGCAGCAGCTCGCCCATGTACTCCACCAGCATGTCGCTCTCCGCCGCCGGCACCTTGGTGAACGCGCCCCAGCCGTGTATCGCGCTCTTGCCTGGGCCAGCCGGTCAGCACACACCCTGTCAGCCAAGAGTCTTGGCATTGGTAGAGGGGAAGGGGAAGCCTCTAATTTGAGCTGAAACATTCGTCCGCGCTTGGTAAAGGCGGCAGAAACCCTCAATCGCTCAGTCAAGGGCCCGGATTCACAACCGGGCTCAAAGTCTTTTTGCACTCCACTGCTGCATCACATTGGAGTAGCATGTCTTGGAACAGGGGGAGCTTATTCCAAGCATTGTGAGCACCCTGCTCACACCCTGCCTAATGAGCAGTGTCCACGCACCGCAGGTGAGCCGCGCCGTAACGGTGTGCCGCATCTCCTTGAAGCGCTCCGCTAGGGACTGCACGGCGCGGCCGCCCGGCGCCGGCCCCCGCTCGTCTGCCGCGCTGTTCCCTCCGGCCGGCACCTTATTGGACCGCGCCGCCTGCGCCGCCGCCTCCAGGAACAGCTCCGACGGTTGCCGCTCGCTGTGACGGCGCACTGCCGGCACCGCAGCCGCTGCGCCGGTCTTGGCCGGCGGATGCGTGCGCGCCGTGGTGACGAGGTAGGGAGTCGCGCGGACGAAGGCGCGCTTGGCGAGGGCCGCCGCGATGGCGTCCGGGGCCCGGTGGCCGCGGCGCAGATCGTGGTTGTACGGTATGCATCGCGAGCAGGGCGCTGTCTGCGCTGTGAGCACCCCTGCTGACAGACAGGCGGGTTTCCCATCAGGTAAGAGCAAATATGGACATGCACCGTACTGCTGGGCATTGACTGGTCGGTGTACCATACATTCTCACTCTCCCATGGTAAGAAGGCATCATGGCGCACTGTTGCCTGGGAAGGCCACTGTTCCCAAGGCAGATTTGCTGAACAGGCCACAGAGCATAAGTTTAGGCAGGGGTGTCACCACACCTGAATCTGTGCTCGCAGGGCCCGGGAGGGAGGCAGGGGGATCGCAGGCTGCTGGTCGCTGCGCAGGGGCATCCTGCTCGTTGCGCGAGTGGAGGCCGCGCAGGGGCCGCCCGGTGACAATAGACATGCGGGCCTTGAGAGTGGAGGACTCCAGGAGGGCGGTGTGGCGCGGGCAGTAGCACATCAGCCGCAGCCCCGCGCTCAGCGCTGTTCCCTCTCTCCACACCCGCTTCGGCCGCGGCGCCTTTGCCGCCGCGCCGGCGCGCGGCGCGCCCAACTTGGGAGCGGGAAAGCTGCCAGTCCTTGCAGGAGCTTCCGGCGGGCGACCGTCTCCCGCACTGGCAGTTGCGGGCAGCTGTGCTGTTCGCACAGCCTTTTTCCTGCCGAACGTCTGCGCTAAAGTCTCAAGAAAGCGACTGCCGGCTACGGGGCCTTGGCCCTCGGGTGGCGCACAGCTGGTCTGCTCGCTAACATCAGACGAGCGCGGCTGGTTGTCAGGCATGCCGCCGTCAGAGGCTGTGTCTTTGGGGCTGGCCTTGGACTCTCCGCCCGCCGCATCGCTGCAGTCAGCCCGCAGAGTTATGACCCGCTGCTGCTGCACGCCCTTCTGCTGTGAGCGCAGGCCCGCTGCAGCGCAGTTGGGCGCTCTGTTCTCGTCGCTCTCATGCGCGGTGGCGTCCTCCTCTTCCGCCTCACTGTCAGACTCGTACTCATCCCGCACCGCCACCTGCACCAGTATGACCCATGACCCAGCTGCAGCCTTGGAAACAACAATCTGCAGAGCAACCGACGGCCCTGCCCTAATATTGCAATATTTGAATAGCCACACAGGCTGGGACAGTTCCGCAGGGCTGTGCTGGGGATTTGCCAAAGATCAGGAGGCGAGGGAAAGCAGGGGAATTACCATGCAAAGGCCGGCGGCGCGGGCACAGAGCGGGTGGAAGGAGGCGCAGCAGGAACGGTGGCCGGCGCACTGGATGCACGCGCCGTACGCCTGGCTGCACACCGAGCAGCTCAGCTGGAAGCGCCCCTGCAATTCCCACACTGCATCTCAGAGTATATCTGGCAGATCCTTTAGATGAGAATCCCTCTGCATGTGCCCCTGCCAAAGATGTCTTGAAGCCAGTCCACAGCCTCCACTGTGAATGTAAAAGATGAGAGAGTTCTTAAGATATATGATACCAAAGGAAACACTCAGGTATACATCAATGAGATTATCCCTCTTGGGGTGTGGGATTGATGAGAGCACTTATTGGAGTCTGTACTGGGAGTCTGTGGCATGCCTTGGGGATATACTGGAGGCCGTCCACGAGGCCCACGTCGCAGTCGATGGCGGTCTCGGGAACCCACAGCGTGCATGCCGAGTGCACCCAGCGGCCGCACGTGGTGCGCTTCAGCAGTCCGCCCTCCACAGGGCACAGGGCGCATGCAGGCGCCCGGCTCGGGCCTGGGCAGGTGCACCACAGATTTAGCTTGTGTTTGCTCTTTCTGCCGACCATTTCAACATCCAATCTGCACAAATCATGCAAAGCTTCCCCCAATTTCTTCTCATTGGCAAGCCACCACCTTTGGATAGAGGACCAACTTCCAGGCACAGGAAGCACCCCCTGATCCATATGCATAACGGCACCTTAGGAAGTAGCTGATACCACTATGTCAGCTCTGGGCAGGGATGCAGGCACCTCAAAATCTAAGAGAGCTGCAGCAAAGCGCACCCAGTTTGCAGACATCGCACAGCCAGAGGCGGCCCTCCGGCGGCGCGCCGACGCCGTAGCAGTCCATGTGCACAAACTCGCGGCAGCCGTCGCATTGCAGCAGGTGGTTGGCATCCGTCTCCTCCTCCTCCCCGCACACACTGCGCGCATGTTCACAACCCGACTGTCAATAACATTGGGGGTGCATGGAGGGAACCCTTAGCGCCTTAACCGTTCACCCTCTGCTCCCTGGAACCATGCCATCCAAGTTGGCTCAAGCCAGCATGGGTGCACAGGCATTTGCATGAGCTGCCTTGCATGGAGATTGATCACTGCTGCGGAGCTCAGCGCAGTTAGCCAATGCTTCATGCAGAAACTCTTCTTAAATTTGTGGATGTCAATGGAAACCGACATAGGGGAGATCGTGTAGGGGAGGCGGCTGACCTGCAGACTCCCTGGACTGCTCGAGCAGCGGGCACTGCGCGGATGCCGGCCGGCAGGCGCTGCGCTGCCGCTTGGACGGCCAGCCGCTCCTTCTCCTCCTCGGGGCTCTGCGCGCCAGCCATCCATTCGTCTCAGTATGTGAACATTTCCCTTGTGCCCACACCACCCCTCATCCTTCCGCACTAGACAGTCTAGACAGCGCCATGCTAGCAAGTAGCCAGAGGTGGCCATTGCTTTGACAGGAAATCTTAACAAAGAGACACAAGGCGTGGCCTGCAAAGACGCGGCGCTGCCTCGGCTGCGCCGCTGTGCATGGAATAAGGGCCGACAGAGCAGCCTATTGAGGAGCTAAAAGATCCAAGCGCTGACGCAAGAGTTTCAGGCGGTAGAAAATGGTAAGTCGCACCAGGGGTTCGCAGGGGGGCCGCTCGCCGAGCCAGGCGTCGAAGGAGGCGCAGCGGCCGGCGTGCGGCAGCGCCTGGATCATGCGCGCGATGGCCGGATTGTCCAGGCCGAACATGCGCGGCCCCGACAGGCCGGCCGCCCGCCGCTCCGCGCCCGTGGCCGCCAGCACCTCCTTCCATGCGCGCCCCGGGTGGTCCGCCTCCACAGGAACGCCCTTCTCCGGCGTCACCCTGTGCCGCACCCCCAGTGTTTCAGCACCACAAGCATGCATGACAGAAGAACCCCCCTCATGAAGGTGCAAGCGGGCACGTGCACAGCTTGAGTCACCCAGCCTTCCTCAGGAGCCGTTGTGCACGAAAGCACACCACGTCAGTTGCCAGTGACACATGCTCTGCATGTCCTATGGCAATGTCTCAAATATCTGATTGAGCAGGGTGCTCGTGGAGATACAGGCGTGCACGAATCCAGTAACTCAGCCTTCCTCAGGAGCTTCCGGGCACCGTGATCAAAGATGCATGTGATGCTTGGCAAGAGCAGGCTGGACCTTGTGGGACTGCAATCTACCTGAAGATGGGTGCGAGGGTGTCTGGCGAGGACAGGATCTGGCAGTGGCAGGCCAGGCGCTTGCCGTTGGGCAGGGTCTCTGTGCGCATGGCAGAGTAGCCCAGCGGCCACAGGTACTTCTTGTTGTGGAAGGCCTGGCGCAGGAACTCAATCCGCCCTAGGGAGTTTACTGCAGAAAGCAGACAATGCAAGCGATATCAGGTAGATTCCTGTAACAAATGCCAGGCTTAAATGATCTGTGCTCTCCCATCTGCCGAGGAAGGAGACTTCCACATCAATTTTCAACTTACAACATGCACCAGCTTGGGAAGTGCAGCGACAGTAGAATTACTCAGCAGCACGCCTACGGCTATTGCTCTGCCCGAACAAGCCTTAGCATTTTGGAAATGAATGATAATCTCCCTTCTGTGTAGTTCAACAAGCAATGAACTCACGTGCCGCAAGCATAAACTAAATTCATAGATCAATGATTTATACAAAGCAAGGTGATGGGTGCGCACCAGTCAGGTTCTTGCCCAGCTTCAGAGGGAAGTCTGCTCCAGTGAAGTCTCCATCAGGGGCCTCATCCGCATCGGCAAACCATGACTCATCATTGCTGTCCAAGATCATCTGGTCTGGCAGCGTGCCCGTCTGCAGCAAGGCATTTAATTCATCACTTCAAGTACATATGGTCATGTAGACATAGGGAACGACCACAATCAGCGCATCCTCCAGTCCAGAATTAGCTAGGCGCTTAGTACTCCACAATGACCAATGGTGTTGATCAGGACATACACATCGTCTGCCCTAGGTGTCCAACCAGTCCTGATCATGGATACTCTGGGAAAAAAATAGCTCTGCATAGGGAAGAAGGCTTGCCTGGAGGTAGGTGTAGGCCTCATGCAGGGCGCGGCGGAACACCTTGACAGCGCGCTTGCACTTGACATGCAGCTCCTGGTCCAGGCCGGTCCTCAGTCCCACTATCTCCGCAGGCTTGATGCAGCCCATCTCGTAGGTGCCAAAGAACCACACTGTCACGCCGCCCTTGCATGGCCCTACCACACACCCGAGCCAGCCTCAGTAAGAAATATACAGGGAATATCTCATCCCTTAAGACATGAAGGGAGCCAGGAAGGCAACATGGCAGCACTCTCACATCAAGCAAACCATTCTCAGCTTTTCTTGCACGTCAGGGCCATTTGACAAGCATGTAGTGTGAGTGCAGCATGAGACACACACAGGTCATAGTGAAGCGGTCCGAGGAGGGCAGGGAGGGAGGGCTCACTCAAGGGTGACAAATCCCTGGCGCTCTCCAGGGTGATGACCACGGACGGCCAGGCAGGCCACCCCTTCTCGCGCGCCCACACCACCTCCCCCAACCCAAATGTCTGCTCACCGGCCTCAGGTGCGTTGGACGCTGGCTCCTGATCATCAGGTCGACTCCCTGCTGCAGCAGCGGCCTGCTCTGCACGTGCCCTCAGCTCCTCTGCCCGGCTGCGCATGTCTTCTGCTTCTTTTCGGCTCTCTGCAAGACAGGCAAGTCACTCAACATGCGCAGCATCAGATGCATAAAAACTCTGCACATGAAGGACCTTCATCACTGGGAAATGATCCCTTGCATAAGGTTCATGGTGCATGAGTGAGTGTACACCGCAATACCTGCACTCGCTTTCGCCTCTCGGAAGACATGCTGTGCCGTCAAGGCCAGATCACTGGCTGATGGAGGCGACAGGGTCTCGCCAGCAAACACCTCCAGTCGGACCCTTGATGTGGCCATCAGAACGCTCTCCATATCTCCATCCTCATACCTCACCTGTGCCAAGGCCGGCACATATGTTGCATGCATGGCGTCATCCTGCAAAAGCTTGATTTTCCTGCATGTTTGCACATCAGGTGCCCTCCAGAGAATGAAGAGAAGTCTCAAGATTGGTGCATTCAAAGTCTGCTCACCTCATGCTTGCCATCATCTGGGTTGTAGCTACTGACGCTGCCCAGGAACCAGGCGCTGTCGTGGGGCCACAGCACGCGCACTTGCCGCCCCACCAGCTCTTCCGCAGCGACAGCAGTCGCAGAGTCAATCCTGCGCACCAGCACACAATCAACCTTTCACCACAGTGCCCACCCGCTGAGACCTGCGTTGATGTCACCAGCACCAGACACCACTGCATGTGATCAGATCTGCCGCGATTGTAAGATGCGGAAAAAGCAGGGTCTAGGTTTCACAGGCAGGGAGCAAGCTTCTGGTTGGAGGTTGGAGGCCCACTCTAGGAACATGTGGAAGGTGTCACAGCGCTGCTGGAAGACAGCGTGGCTGTCACACAGGTGCCGGCCAAGCTCCCTCATGTCCTGCTCTGCTTCCCACTCCTGCCTTGTCAGGCACACAGCTACCTCTGCTGGCTCTGCTGGCGGAACAGTGGTTATCGGCTCGTCTGCAAGCTGCTCTGCCGTAGGGCCAGACTCCCTGACCTCTGCTGGCTCTGGCGGGAGAATGGTTCTCAGCTCGTCTGCAAGCTGCTCCGCTTCTGCTGTAGGGCCAGACTCCTGGACCTCTGCTGGGGCGTCCTTCTCAGAGCCTGTTTCCCTCTTGGGCTCTGACTGAGGGGTAGGTAATGTGAGTCTCATCGCGCACTTCCTGTCGCTGCCTGGAGTCTTTGCTGGCGCCGGCTGCGCAGCCTTCTGCTTGCTAGGAGGCTCATCTGCAGTTGTTTTGGCCTTCTTGGCAGGGTTCTTATGGCTGACAGGCTGCTTGACAGGCGGGCGTGCAGCCTTCGCAGGTGTTTCTGCCTTCTTCTGCCTCTTTGCTGCAGGCGACTCTGCACAGCAAGCAAACGCAACATTGCTGCCAGTGCATTGTGTGTTGCATCAAGTGACATTACTCATATTCTGTTGGTTTGAGCAAGAAACAGATGAAAGCCTCCGCACCTGCTTTGGCTGTGACCTCCTTTTGCACGGGCTCCACGGTGCCGACACTCTGCTGAATTTCAAAGGAGAAGTGCTGCTTCAGGCGCTGCAGGTGCTGCCCTTCTGACTCCCCTTCCTGGCGCGCATAGGGCCGCCATTCTGGCCGGCAGCTGCCGTGGTCGTCCAGAAACTTCATAATGCGCGCCATCCTGTCCAGCCGATAGTCGCTGCCGTGGCAGGACACTGCAAAGAATATTGAGCGCCGTGTGGCATTCTCGCGCACCTGCACAGTCACATGCAACCTGTATTGGTGATGATGCCGCAGCAGTGCAGAATTCCTGATACACTCCTCCACTCCGACATGCATGTCAGGCAGCAACGTAGTTTGAGTCCTGCTTGCAGCCCACCAAGGTGACAAAGCCGGCTGGTGGATGAGGTGGGCTCGTATTGGCGTCCTGCCTTTCATCCTCTTCCTGCTTTGTCACTGATGCACCAGGCTGGTCCTGGTCAGAGGGACTGGGGTCCTCTTCCAGGCCATTCTCTGCTGCAGCATTCCGTTTCCTCTTTACTGACCTCCTCGGTGTACGTCTGTCGCCCTGCTTCTGATCTGTTGCACGAGCCTGCTGTCGCTGTTTCACTTTACGCTGCATGGCAACTTGCCTGGGTCGGTGATCTCATTCAGCCCTGTGATTGCTGACTGTATCCGTGCATTTGGAAACCAAGGAACTGCACCAATGATCGTTCCTTTTTCCTCTCGAATAGTGTAAGTCACTCATCACCCTTCACAGAGAAGGATGGTCACCTCTAGGACGGAACGTATGGATATTAATAGCAAGGGAAAAGCTCAGGAATATATCTGAATTGCTGATAAGTTTACCATGCACCACAAATTAGCTCCTGTCCAGTGGAGATTTTTGTGGAAGGTCTCATATGACTTTACTTCCTAGAGTGCCGCTTAATACAGCTCTTGTCTTCAATGGACAGACAAAGTTCGATGAGATCTTCCAATCAGATTGTCATGAACTCCCTAATAACTCCGTAGAGAGCCACAAAGCCAAACTAAATTCTCACATATAAGTGTCTGGACTTAGATCCGACGATGAATATCCCAAAAGCGTTTTTTACACAATGTATCTTTGTGATGTGTAGAAATGCTGCAGTGATGAACCCTCAGCTAAACAAACACCTCTGAAATTGCTTAAATCTGCCTGATTGCTGATGTCGAGGCTGTTTGAATTTCATTCACCCCTGGGTCACAACAGGGTCCACAGATATCGTCACCCATGCAGCCGTCTTGCATGAATGTTTGCCAAGATTGCAGCGGCCGATGTCAACAGGGTGCTTCACGAATTAATGCCTGCGAGGCGCAGTGCGAGCAGCCTTTGATGCGCAAGGCATCATGCACCCATAATGCACCGAGGCATCCCCACAGCCTGATGATAATGTATGTACTACAAGTAGCTGATCAGCATGCATGCATGCACCATCAGCATGCAGTGCATATGCAGAGCTGCCCCGGGCCTGGGCGGCCTTGCATGCACACTATGCTGGGCCAGCTGCAGCAGCAATGCACGCGTGGCTGGCCGGCCTCAGGCATATGCCGGCAGTGTGCCCAGAGTTTGCATGGATAAAAGTGCATAGTATACGTTGATCACATGAAGGCCAGTCATGCATGCAGGAGCCTGCAGAGGCGCGAGAGCTAGCTTTCAATGATTGCGACATGACCCTTGTGCTAATGCATTCATATGCCTTGGCGCACGTAAACAGGAAATATAGATCTCCCAAGCCTTGGGACCCAAGGTGTCATTTGAGTCCGATTAGCAGGTGTCAGATCTGCCGATGAATGAATATGACATTTCCAGTATTTTACATATGGAAGCCCAGAGTCCAGTGTACAGAAATGCCCTCAAAGATGCCTGAATTGCTGCCAATGTGGCGATGATTACGTCAGACTGACCTAGTCAGTTACTTGAGCTTGTCAAAAACGTTCCAGACATAATATGCTAGGTTAGACAAGACGCAGCTTATGCAGCAATCTGCTCACAGAAACGCCCAATCCTCTCCTCCATTTCTGGCCTGAAGTGCCGAATAAGACCCTGTACACAGTCACACACCATCACACTTCGTAACTTGATACTCAGCCAAGCCACCAAAAAATTTGCACATAGAGCACATGCACCGAAGCCCAGTGTAAGCAGGCACCAAACAAAAATAAGGCAGAGAATGTTTCACGCCGGAATGCCAGGGCCCACCTGCACAGGCCAGGCAGCAGCATCGCCGAGGGCACAGATGGTGTGGCCCTCGATCTGCTTGGTGACCTCCCACAGCATGTCAATCTCCTCCAGCCGCGCATCCCCCTTCTTCATGCGGGTCATGATGTCGTACAGCCACGGTGCTCCCTCCCTGTTCAACATCACCACACTCAAGATTCAAGCTGTCCTCTGCTAATGACAACGGGGGATGACAGGGTTCAGAAACCAAAAGAAATTGCATTTTGGCTGTGGTTGCAAGCAGCCGCAGCAGCTCATTCACCAGCCACATACCCAACACTTGCTGCAGCCGGTCAGTATTTGACAAAAAGACCACAGAAATTATGAAAGCATCTCTGTGGTGTCGAAAGTCCCATACCTGCAGGGAGTGCACTGCCCACACGACTCGTGCTTGTAGAAGTAGGAGAGGCGGGCGATAGCATCGATGATGTCAGTGGACTTGTCCATGACGATGACGGCGGCTGTTCCCAAACCGGACTGGGCCTCCTTCAGCGCGTCAAAGTCCATCAGCACGTTGTCGCAGATCCTCTTGGGCAGGCAGGGCACCGATGAGCCGCCTGCGCGCAGTCCAATCTTGATTCTTCGGCAGTACAGGCAATCATTTGTACTTCCCACGCAGGCCATCATTCAAAAATTAAAGGCTGGAGGGCTCATCACGAAGCCTTGGAAGAAGGGATAGATGCAGATCTCAATCAGCACATACTCCTCATACCGATCTCAATCAGCATGGACTCCTCATACCAAGGCCCGAGATGAGGATTCAGCACTTGGGCGCACCAGGAATGATGGCAAGAAGGTTGTCCCAGCCGCCCCGGACGCCGCCGGCATGCCGCTCAATCAGCTCGCGCAGGGGGATTGACAGCTCCTCCTCCACTGTGCAGGGCGTGTTCACGTGGCCGCTGATGCAGAACAGCTTGGTGCCTGCCATGGCCAACACAATCGATATTAAATCACCTTCCTTGCTGTAAGTCCAGACGCCTTGTTTCAAGATGGTGCTAGACTGTTTCATGAAGAACAAATGGGAGCGTCTGCAGAGAGCAGAGCAACAGAACAGGTAGAATCTGCTTGCAAGGGCAGAAGCACCCACCTGCGTTGTTCTTGCGGCCAAAAGAGGCAAACCACTCGGGGCCACGCCGCAAGATGGTGGGCGCCACAGCCACAGTCTCCACATTGGTGACAGTGGTGGGGCAGCCGTACAGGCCCACATTTGCAGGGAAGGGCGGCTTGAGACGTGGCTTGCCCTGCTTGCCCTCCAAACTCTCTATAAGCGCTGTCTCCTCACCTGAAAGAGCAAATATTATTTAAAAAGAACTGAGACAGGGCGCAGGTTTGACCTATACTGCCAGGAATGTATTTCCGTAGAGTTATTGGCGGGTCTCTGAAATGCAAAGCAATGGGATAATGTGGCGTACCGCAGATGTAGGCGCCAGCACCGTAGGCAACATTGAGGTCAAAGTCATAGCCAGAACCGCATGCATTCTTTCCAAGGAAGCCCTTAGCGTATGCCTCGCTGAGAGCCCGCTCCAGCGCTAGCCTCTCATTGTAGTACTCCCCCCTGGATCCAAAATTTCCCTTGATACACCCTCCCAACTAGCAAATCCAGGGAGTTGTAACAGCAATGGTCACATGACACCCGCGTTTCAGGTGCTCTCACCTGATGTAAATGTACCCCGCCCGGGCGCGCATGCCCACACCAGCAATGAGGCAACCCTCAATGAGCTTGTGGGGGTCATGGCGCATGATTTCACGGTCTTTGCATGTGCCAGGCTCCGACTCATCGGCGTTGACAACTAGGTATGATGGCCGCCCATCTGAAACCTGCAGCATGTTCCAATCCTTTGAGATCAACCTGCATGTAAGCCCAGCACAACACAGCAGTTCGCCTCATATTTACCAGGGAGAATGCAAGACATACAAGGCAAACATTGTATGTCAACTTAAGCAGCACCTTGGGCATGAAGCTCCACTTGAGCCCAGAAGGGAACCCTGCGCCGCCACGCCCTCGAAGTCCAGACTTCTTCATCTCACCCACAATCCAGTCGGACCCTTTTTCTACAAGGTCTTTGGTGCGATACCAATCACCGCGCGCCATGGCGCCCTGTGAGGCGACATGCAGATATCATCAAAAGCTTGACGGATAGAAAGTCCACTCAGATGCATTCCCCTCAAAGAATTTAGCAGTAAAGCACTAACGGCACGGGTCCATATGAGGGTGAAAGCTGACCTTGATGAAAGGGTCTCCCTGACGATAGAGATTGGTGAAAATTCTATCCTCATCCCTGAGGCCACCATACGTTGTCTTCTCCGAAGGAGGAGGCGTTGGAGGTGGGGGCGAGGCTTGTGCAGAGAAGGATCGCAGAAGACTGCACCACGAGACAGAGCCGTGGTCAACATATCTGATGGCGCATCATAGTGAATAGACTATTTCAATTTATTCTGGCATCGTCTCCCTAAGGTGTTGACAAGTCAGAATGCTTTCAGCAAAGAGCCAAACAGAAGATTGGTTGCACTAAAGCGAACTCAAGCTGAAGGCCATGCATAATCTAGCAACAACAGCAGGACCGTAGAATGCAGCCTCTAAGCTGTACATCAACGCACAAATGCCATGCTCTGCCCAGGACAAGCTACAAGTAGGGTACAGTGGAGTTTCCTCACCTTTTCTGGAGCTCACGCGCAGCTGCGCGAGAGCCCCTCACAAGCATCTTATAGGCAATTTACGAATCAACCTCTCACTATGTCGAACACGATCCCTGCCACAATTCCCAGAATGTGAATGCAGCATTGTTGGAATGGAGTGATCGAGCCACGAGGGCGGCCTGTTCTGTGCTGGCGTTCCTCCTGGCCAGCGTGGCAGAAATGCTTAATGAGTAGGGCTGATCTTTTGCCTGCGCACACTTTTGCTGAAAGTCAGGTTGTGGCAAGGTGTATTATGCTGCGCTCTGGTGGCGCGGCCTTGCTGCGCACCCTAAGGCAGGGTGCTGCTGCGGGCAGTCCGAGCATCGAGCAGAGCAGTTCTAAACTGACACAGGTGAGTTTTAGCCGCTCATGTGTCTGCTCGCATCAGCGCTGTTTTTCTTTAAATCCTGTGCACCATCTCATTCCCGAGCAATCATCCATTGCATGTCTAAAGATTGTGCCTTGCTCATAGACTGATCGATTTGCTGCCCTACTGCTTGCGAGCAGGCAGCACCCCTTGTAGGCGCAGCGCAGAGCGTGCACACAGAGGCTGCAGCAGCTCAGAATGCCGAGCAGAAGACTCGCAGCCGGTGGAGCTGGCAGAAGAAGGCAGCTGTGGGGCTGGGAGCTACTGTTGTAGGTGGCCTGGGCATTGCTCTGATGGAGGAGGAGGCTGAGCTGGGGCTGCACGCCCCGCATTACCCCTGGAACCATGCTGGCCTCTTCTCAGCCTATGACCACGCTGCAATCAGGCGTGGCCATCAGGTGTACAGCCAAGTGTGCGCAGCATGCCACTCTGTCAACCAGCTGCACTACCGTGACCTTGTGGGAGTCGCCTACACTGAGGAGGAGGCCAAGGAGATGGCAGCTGAGGTAGGCTCTCAATCTCCTGACCACCTCAAAAGCTGTGAAGTTCAGCCCTGTGACTTTATGTGACTTTTTCCTCCTGCGTTCTGTGCAGACCGAGGTGGAGGATGGCCCCAATGATGAGGGCGAGAATTACACCCGCCCAGGGCGGCTGAGCGACCCGCTCCCACGCCCCTATGCCAACGAGGAGGCTGCCCGCTATGCCAACGGCGGAGCTTACCCGCCTGACCTGTCCTTGATCACCAAGGCCCGGCACGACGGCCAGAACTACGTGTTCGCCCTCCTGCTGGGATACAGAGACCCACCTGCCGGCGTCAGCGTGAGTCTCTCCTCGACCGCATGGCTTATGTGCAGATTGACGAGATCAGAAGTGGGACCATTGAGGGATGCAGTGATGGGTGCAAATTCAGAAGAGGTTTGGTATGCAGGTGAGGGAGGGGCTGCACTACAACCCCTACTTCCCTGGCGGCGCCATTGCCATGCCCAAGATGCTTGTTGACGAGGGAACCGAGTACGAGGATGGCACCGCGCCAACAGAGGCGCAGCAGGCCAAGGTGTGTTTGCCTCCATGTTTCTTCTTTGTCACTGCCCTGACTATCTGTTGACCACATCTCGACCAGGGCTAGCCCTCATTATTATGTCCATTGCCTTCTGCTTCGCATGTAATCATCAGACAGTTGTTGCATTGTTATGGGTGGCTGGCGGCAATTCAGATCCACTTCTTTGATTTGATAGGATGTCACCACGTTCCTGGCATGGGCTGCTGAGCCGGAGCACGATGACAGAAAGCTCATGGGCGCCAAGTGGATCTTCGTCCTGTCCATTGTCTATCTGACAGCCGTGTACTACAAGCGCTGGAAGTGGGCTCCCCTCAAGGCGCGCCGCATTGTGCTGGATGCCATCAATTAGATTGCCTCATTTCTGGCTGCACACCCATATTGGGGCATGATTTCTCAAGGTTTATGTAGCACTGCTGGTCATGCGTTGGCAGACTATCAGTGCAGAGCAGATGACCTGTTTGTGGGGTGGGAAGGATGTAAGAAGTTGTGCTCTGCTTTTCCCTGGATCATTGCTAGCATCCTGAGGTACAGCAAGACAGAAAATAGGGGTTTAAGATCCTTAGGCACTTCATGAGAATTAGCAGGTGTGCTTAATAATCAAGCATTTGTGCCATCTCATCTCCATTGGGTCTGTTGGGAACCTTGTCGCGTGCAGTGCAGTGGCGACCGCTGTGGCCTCTGATGTATCACAGGCACTCACTCAGTACTATTGTGATTGAGGGCACACATGTTGCTGGCACCAGCAGCGTTCTGAGCTGGCTCCATATGCATCAAACCCTCCACTGATCAGATCCTCCATCAAATCCTCCACTGCTCATGAGGCATATGCCCGATGATAGCTATGATACCATATGCATGCCATGCTGCGGCACAGAACCAGCGGATACTTTCTCAGCATTCTCACAAGTCAGGAGACCAAATGCGTGCTCCAGCAGATTGCGCATTATCGGGCAAGCTCATGACTCTGTAGCGACTGCTCCATCGAAACCCACACTTCCAGAAGAACATCTGCACATCCCCGCACATTTCTTTCCTCAATTTCAAGGTCTCAATTGCCAAAAAGATTGAATCAGAACGAAGCCTAGGCCTACATGCACATGTTTTAGAGGTCTTACCCGCTCACGAGGTGCAAACACAACGCATCCGCTTGCGCCCTTCCTGATGCATGTCTTCATTAAGAGGGTGACAAGCCCTTTGCCAACACCTCGCATCTGCAGACAGGGAAGGAGAATGTCAGGCTGAAGTGCCCTGATAAAGGGACGATCCCCTTGTATCAATACATCATGAACATCGATGTGTCTCCAGTAATCTTGCCCGGATCCGGAGGTTGCCGCTTGCCAGCGCGAAAAGAAGCCGCACAATGCTACCCCAATCACAACATAGATCTCCTCACCCTGAAATCTGGATGTATGACAACGTCTATCAGCAATGCTGCAAATGCGCCATCCGAGATGACCCTGTCCCATTTCAGAGTTGAGATATTGTCAGTTGCTTGTAATGAGCAAATTGCATCCTTGCAGCAATTTAACACACAGGATCACTTGAAGATGCTGTGACACTCATTAAGAGAAGAGGTGCATTACAGGTTCTACCTTGCAAAGCCGATCATCTGCTGCGCTGAATGGTCCATGATTCCATAGGACAGCCTGCACGGCCTTGCATCAGGCAGAGCTTCACTCGGCGCGAATGCTGCGGCCACTACGTATGAGTTCCTGAGAGCTACATCCACCTGACCCTTGTCTCGAGGATCAAATGCAGCAGCTTCCCACAAGGCACAGACCTGCATGAACCAGCCGTTCACAATTATGATGAATCCTTCAGGTGGAATAATTTTGAGGCAGAATTGTGGAAACTTCTGGACATATATGGCACCTGAGATGCCCCGATGTCTTCTGCATCAGTTGTGAGCGATATTTCTAAGCCTGATGTATCATTCCTGTTCCAAAATGCACCACACGACTTATGCAAGCACCCGCGTGCAGGCCGTTGAGGCGGTTGCCTTGATAATTTTTCAAGTTTAAGACATTTATGAAGCCGCGCTGAAGACCACAGCTGTCGATTGTGGTGCCAGATCGTGGTCATGAACTGTAAACCAGATCACCTTCCACTAAAAGTAAAAGCACACGGTCCGCGCGTCACATTATAAGTACTAAGGGACATATCTTCTCGTGAGACATGTCCTTGCGGATCTGCCCCTTTGCACAAGCTGATGTCGAAATTCAAAGGAATTGTGGCAGAGCCTGAACAGGATCTGGGGCATGACGGGACTCCGAAATGAGACTGGTTTTGGCCAAAGATGCAATCTTCTGCTGCAATGTATCGCAGCGTGCTCGGAAAATCTCTCCGATGCTGTTGTAATTGCTTGCACAACAGGGTGCCGAAGGCCTCGCAAGCCTGGCAAACGCACAAACATTTCCGGCCACGAACGGCATTGCCTTTCTCATCAAAAAGACTGATGGCCACAACAACAACATCATTGCAATCCGGAGCAACACCACATCAGCCAACAAAGACAAATCCCAAGTTCACAAATCGTCTAGCGAGCGAGGAGAGCCCGTATTTACTGCAACATGCGCACAATCCAGTAAGCAAATCAGCGTCACGATGCTCCCTGTGACGATCTCTCATTCGATGTGGTGCTTATTGTGACCCATAATCATTTCAGGTATTACTGAGTAAATGTGTGACAGCAGAGTTTTGTTCTAGTAAAGTCACGGCACGTGCAGCACTCGCGAGAGAAGAAGTATTTTTGTGCTGCTTCCCCAGGTGGATTGGTATCCCTGGGGTGAAGAGGCCTTCGAGAAGGCGCGCACGGAGAACAAGCCGATCTTTCTCTCAGTGGGCTATGCCACCTGCCACTGGTGCGCTCAATGCATGCAGCTGTGTAAATGTCCCTCTGCAACAGGAGAAGTATAATACATGGCCTGCTGAGATCGGCGCGCACCACTGCAGGTGCCACGTGATGGAGCGGGAGAGCTTTGAGAGTGAGGCCATAGCCAAGCTCATGAATGACAGCTTTGTCAACATCAAAGTGGACAAGGAGGAGAGGAGCGATGTGGACCGAGTGTACATGACCTATGTGCAGGTACATGATTTCTTACATCCCTTCAACTTGCCCCAGCACACAGCACACATGCGTTGCAGAGATGCACATGGCGACTCACATGCGGGTGGTGATCGATGCGCAGGCGACATCTGGCGGCGGCGGTTGGCCAATGAGTGTTTTCCTGACGCCGGATCTGCAGCCCTTCCTGGGAGGCACCTACTACCCTCCCCAGGATGCATATGGGCGGCCCGGTGCGCACTACATCCCACACTGCTTGTCCTGCAATCTTCTGAAACTGCTGCTGCTACAGATTTGCTGCCAACCTAGCCATTGTGGAGGCCTTCTGAGCGCTAGTGGATGTTGAGCATGGCGTGAGCGGTATGTTTGGATTTGCTACAGGATTCTCGACCGTGCTGAAGCGCATAGCAGACGTGTGGCGGTCGCGCAAGAACGAGGTCATCGAGCAGAGCGCTGACACAATGCGCCAGCTCAACGAAGCCATACAGCCCCAAGGTTGGCAGCTCCCCTGACCTTCCTCAGTTGTTCTGATGCAAGGCACACACCGGCACAGCCTACTGCTGCGGCCAGCCCTGCTGCATGCACTTTGTTGCTCACATGCTTTCACATGACCTCGACCCATTTTGGGGCCAGCATCATCTCTGAAAGTGGTCAAAAGAGAGGCTCATGCAGGCTCCCCTAGCATGCCCTTGATGGGCATGCTGGGGGTACTATCATTTTCGTGTCAAAAATCATTTCAGTGTCCCCTGGTGTGCATGTGTTCATGGGAGATACAATGTCTCAGATACTGTGTGTCTACTGCATGGTGCAGGCGGCAAGGCCGAGCTGCCGGAGGGGGCGGCGGGGCGATTCATAGAGAGCTGCTACAGCATGCTGGCATCGCGTTTCGACCCGACGCTGGGCGGCTTTGGTGCAGCGCCCAAGTTTCCGCGCCCCGCGGAGATCAATCTGCTGCTTGTTGAGCACCTGCGCGCCAGCCAGGACCGGGAAGCCTCCTCTGCCACCGCCTCCAGCTCCGGTGCAGCCCCCTCCATAAACGGCGGAATCCTAATAAACCAAGAAATTGCAAGATTTATAAAACGGCGCGAGCGCCAAAAGTTGAGGAAGACCTGCCTCGTGAAATCTTTGTGCAAGCTATCATGCGGGGCTCTAAGAAGATATATAGGCACATGCACAACAGGGCACCCGAGAGGGACGCCCTGAGGTTCTGCCTGATTCCTGCTGTAAGGTTGTGTTGCCAATAGACACTGCTGTCTTGTTTGTGTGCCTATCAAGCATGGGTTGCTCAACATGCCGGGGGAGGTTTGCGTTTGGGAAGAGGGACTTTCCCAATATGCAGAGATCGCCCGGCATGTTTTATGCAAACATCCATAGCGCTGATGGCTTTGAATATCCAGTGGGCATCCTTCTCTCCACCTGGGACCCCATGGGAGCAGGCATGCCGCTGCAGGTGTCTGGGACAATGAGAAATGGCGTGTGAAGTGTTGGTGCGGGTGCAGGGCTCAGGAGGGATGCGCTGGGCATGGCGGAGACGACGCTGCAGCGGATGGCGGCTGGCGGCATGTACGATCACGTGGGCGGCGGGTTCCACCGCTACTCTGTGGACGAGCACTGGCACGTGCCCCACTTTGAGAAGGTCTGCATCTCTCCCTATCAGCTGACCCCACAGCCGCCTACACACTCGCCTTTCCCTGCCTCCACCTGGTCCGCGGATGTAGTCTCTCTACTTTGGCTAGAAGACACTGGGGGCTGAATCTTTCTGTCGCAGTCAAGGGCTCAAAGAGACACAGCTCTGGTGTCAGCAGCAAACCTGATCGGGTTTTGCAGCTGCCAAGATGCAGCTGTGATTCCGGTCAAGACTTCCCTGCACGTTCCAGAGCAGCGTTCAGACCAGGCGAGGCAGAGAAATTCAATCGAAATCCCCGTTACTGACGCGTTTGCATGCACAGATGCTGTACGACAACGGGCAGCTGGCGCAGACGTACCTGGACGCGTACAGGGCCACGGGCGATGTGAGGTATGCGCGAGTGGCGCGAGGAATACTGGACTACCTGCACCGCGACATGACCCACCCGGAGGGCGGCTTCTATTCTGCAGAGGTGCGCTCCGCTCTCTTTCACTATTTTCAGGCCACGCTTCAGCCGCATTGAAAAGCCAGAGTGGCCATTGCCTGTTTGCTCGGCTTTTTTAGCTTTACAAGCGTTTGAGAGGGAGAAGAGATTTAGCAGGGAAGCAGTAAATCTCCCGGCCGCCGGGCCTGAGCGTTGCTGCATGCAAGCCCCCAATCTGAAATTTGGATGCCCGTGCAAGGAGCTTTACATGCTCTCTTATCACTGCTTTCCCCGTATGCAGGTATTACTTGGTCCCCAGGCAAGTCATGTTTGTGGTGGCACAGGATGCGGACAGCCTGGATGCGTCTGGCAAGAAGTCGGAGGGCGCCTTTTATGTCTGGTCAGCGGACGAGATCGACGAGGTACTGGGCACGGACAGCGAGCGTGGCCGCGTCTTCAAGCAGCACTACTACGTAAAAGCCAGCGGCAACACCGACCTCTCCCCACGCAGGCAAGCATTGTCTCTCATCCTGCCTACAACGCTACAAGCAGCTGTCGTTGGTAGCACCTGCTCTGAACTGGGGAGGGTTGCTTCCAGGGGTGGCCGCTTTATTGATTTATGCGGGAGTCAGCTGATCACCTGATGCGCATGCATGGCAGCTCTTGTGAGCTTGTGCCCAAAAGAAATCCTTGTTTTGCCTTCCTGTGGTGATGGGTACATGAGGTGGTTCACTGTTATCTTAATATGAGTGGTGGTGGGGTGTGCCACAGCGATCCGCATGGCGAGTTTACGGGGCTGAACTGCCTGATAGAGCGGGAGAGTGTGGAGGCCACAGCCGCCAAGTTTGGGCTGTCTGTGGAGGAGACGGAGGGAACACTGGCAAAGGCGCGCCAGCTGCTGCACGAGCGCAGATCCCAGCGTCCCAGGCCACACCTAGACGACAAGGTGACCTTGTTGCTCTCTGTCAACCGCCCCGACAAGCTCTCTATGAAACGAGCACTGGAGCCTTTGCTGCGTGCAAGGCAGTGCTTGCATTGTGCTCTCTGTTTACTGCTGTTTGTGCCCAGCTGGTCATGAGGGAAGTGTCTGTGCTTTTTGCTGTGTGCAGTATATCAATCATATGTTTGATACTGAAAAAAAAGGAGAGATTGTACCCTTGCTTCACAGAGGCGCCATTGTGTGCAAGGCTCTACAAAAGGAGAGCTGTCTTGAAGTTGTCAACTGCACTGCAGGTTGTGACTGCCTGGAATGGCCTGGCCATCGGGGCGTTTGCGAATGCCTCACGCGTGCTCGCCAACGAGCCGCAGCCGTCGACTCCGCTCTTCCCAGTGGAAGGGCGCCCCGCGAAAGACTACCTCACAGGTGCCTCACTCCTCCGTTGTCTGTGCTCTTCCAGATTGGTGATGCGCAAATCAAATGAAGTCACGGTGGCACCCCATGTTGCCCAATACATCATCTGTTCCCCTCGCGCTGCGGAAGTGCAGCAAGCACGGGTGGCACTTGTGGCTCTTATCATGGCCAATTTTGGGGCCAACCCTGCCAATGGCATGGGATTTCACTCCTTGTTCTGATCTTTTTCCCTGAAAACGTACGAAAGACCAAGGTGCAGATGTAGACAGCCATGAAAAGGCAAGCACACGTGTGCGCAGACGCGATACGGGCGGCAGAATTTGCGCGGGACAAGGTGTGGGACGCGGATGCACGGCGGCTGCGGCGCAGCTTCTGCCGGGGCCCCTCGGATGTGGGCGGCTTCGCGGATGACTATGCGTTCCTGGTGTCCGGCCTGCTGGACCTGCATGCGGCCTCGGGGGACGCCCAGTGGCTGCAGTTTGCGCTGCAGCTGCAGGCTGCGCAGGACGAGCTCTTCTGGGACGATGCAGCAGGTGAGCGCATCTTCTCGGCTGCCCTGTTTGTTACCCAGAGCGGATTCTAGAAGTCGCATGCCAGGGCTCTGAGAGGCAGTCTTTTAAAAAGGGCTGTATGTTTCAGAAACTCCGTTGGATCAGCGGAACCAATAGTCAGGGGCCTTACGAGGGTGAAACGCATTGACCTTCCAAGGCTTAGGGACGTCTTGTCACAGAAATATTGAGTATATCCTGGCCCTGATGAGCTTGAGCCCCCAGAAAAGCTTGTCAGAAAGGCTGGTGAGTAGCTTGAGGGCATGGCAGGATCCTGAAGCATGCAGCAAGAATCTCACTGCGCCCATGGCGAGCCTGTCTTGGTCCTTGGCAGAATTATTACGTGGCTGCCAGGCCTTCAGCCTCTAATCTCTCAACGCCAGCAAGAATTTGTAGCTGTCCTGGGCAGGCACTTCCAGAAGCGTCAAGCATCCACTACCAAGCTGACATACTTCCAGGGAAAGTTTGCTGCTGCTGTGAGCGGCTGTGCAAACTTCTGAAGGGGCTGTGCCGTGGGTTGTGCTGCAGGCGGCTACTTCTCGACGATGGGCGAGGACCCCTCCATCCTGCTGCGCATGAAGGAGGACTACGACGGGGCGGAGCCGGCGCCGTCGTCCATCGCGGCGGCCAACCTGCTGCGGCTGGCGGCGCTGACCGACCCCGACGCATCCGAGCCGCTGCGCGCGCGCGCATCGGCCGCCGCGGCCGCATTCCGGGAGCGCCTGGCCGAGATGTCGCTTGCCATGCCACAGATGTGCTGCGCGCTGCACCTCCTGGACTCAGGTCCGACTCCTCTCTGTCGTGGTCTGCGCTTGTGAAATGAGTGAATGCCTAACACGTATATAAATGCACAGGAAGGCAAGTTGATAGATGCCCTAGCATCTGCACTTGTGCCTTTCTCCCCCCCTCTGCATTATTGCGGCCTAATACGCACTCTGTCAGGTTGCATTTGGGTTCCCGTGTTCTGCAAGCAGCGTAGAATGACAGCGTTGCTGGCAAGGAGAGCAACTCTGTTGGTGTTTTGGGATCTCCCGCGCTTCTGAGGTCTGAGATAATTCGGAGAGGGACTTCTCAGGCGACGAGTCTGATGGTGACTGTCTTTGTGCAGGGCACCTGCGGCAGGTCATCATTGCAGGCAGGGAGGGCGCTGCGGACACAGAGGCGCTGCTGGACGCTGCGCAAGCCATATTTGCACCAGACAAGGCGGTTATCTTCATCGATCCCTCTGATGAAGCATCCGTGGAGTTCTGGCGCGGACATAACCCACAAGCACTCGCCATGGTGGAGGGAGCAGGCTTGCAGGTGCCTTGATATTCCTGCTAATAGCCAATAGCATTGGCTAAATTTAATCCTGCTGCTGTCGTTTATGCATGGAGCTGCGGGGCACGGGGCATGCGTTGAAGCGAAAGCAAAAGTCCTGGTGGTTATTGGCATGTGCTGCATGAGCAAGGGCACTTTTCTGCAACTGTGATGAGCTTTGCATGCATTTGTTGCAGGCGGACAGCTCTGCGACGGCGTTCGTCTGTCAGAACTTCACGTGCAAGGCGCCCACCACGGACCCCCAGAAGCTCAAGGCGGCTCTTGGTGAGGCCCGCAGCGCGCCGTCAACCACGCCGGTGTTGGGACAGATTGACCTCAGCAGCTTGGGCAAGTAGGGTGACGCACGAGCATGTGCTTACTTAATACATCAGCAGAGTTGCAAAATCCGAGGGAATTAAAGCAAAATCTTACTCCATATGCCTTCTAGAGGCGCAGACCTTGCATGTACCTTATGAACACAATGACTTGAACGGTTGGAATGAAACTGACTCATTGTTTGTAGAGTTGAATGGTACCAAAAGTGCATGCAGAACCAGTTGTCCAGGCATTGCACAGCTGTTGTATCACCGCATGTGATAGCAGATGAGCAGCGAGATAGCCATCCACCCATAGACATGAAGAAAATAGGTTCATGCTAAGCTTTCACAGATGTTTCATGTGCCTGCAATCCTCAAGATGGCCATTGGATGTCCGAGAACAGCCCCAAGATAGTCTTAGTCCAGTATAAATGTCCATGATTGCCCCCTCTGCACCACTGTTATGATGAACTTGTAAGGTTGCATACTGTGACCTTTGACTATTGTTCTATTGATCAGTTCTTGCCAAATAAAAATAGCAGTCCATGTGACACCAGGGCTTCTGTGACACTAGTCCTGCAACAGTTCTGGTACCTACTAGCTACCTAGATATCCGCAAAAGCATTTTGTTCTTCTTTCCAGCGGCTATGAGGGCCAGCCGGCCATCAATGAAGTCATCCTCACTCAGCCTCCGCTGCTCATCAGACACCTTCTGGTTGTTGACTCGCACCCCACCGCCCTGCATGTGCACCATCAGCTCTTCTCAGACTCACATACAAGAGAACGCGGCTGTGTCTGATGTGTATTGAGTAAGAATGCCTTTTTGTCTTCTTTGTAACAGGACAGAATGCAAGGCAGTGGGAGCGCCAAGCAGGGAGCAAGGTCAGCTTTGCAGTTTCAATAGTCTGCATTGAGAATGCATTTGAGTGCATGGTTCCAAGGGGATGATGCACCTTGATCAATCGCCGCCCCGCGCTCTTGCTCTCCTGCAGCTTGATGGCGACCATGATGTCGGCGAGGGTCTGCCCGAGCACCTGCCCGGCGGGTAGCTCCACTGTGGGCGCGCTGCCCGCCACAGCCTCCAGCGTGTCTATGTCCAGCTTCGTGTCTGAGCCCGGAGCCAGAGCCTGCATCAGCACAGGAATGCCGCTGACATGCACACCCCAAGACATTCCATTCCATCCTTAACAGTACCCAGCAGGGATCCCCTGTACCACGTGAAGCAACTTATCTGCTCTCCAGTCACAACCCCCAAGCCTTCCTCTATCTGTTTCTTCCCCAGCCTTCTTCTTCCATGGCTGTTTCAAGCAATGGGGCTCTTGTGCATGCTGCTCCTCTACATGCATATGTACATCCTCTGTAAAAGGACTCCTCTAACATCCCAGCACCAAACGAAAGGGTGTCGCCTCTTAACAATTATCTGTCTTCGCAGGGAACACACCTGGGTGGCGTTAAGGGCCTGGTCAAGCCCCAGCTGGCCATGCACGAAGCGAGTGACCTCGGACGCGAGCAGGCGCTGCGCTGTGTTGGGCTGGTAGCCCGGTTGCTGCATGCTGGCCTCCAGCTGCGCGATGTCCTCCAGGGGCACAAAGGTGAGCATGCGCAGGAACTTGATGACCTCAGCGTCCCCCACGCTCGTCAGCAGGTACTGATAGAACTTGAAGGGCGACATCTTCTCTGCACAGCAGGCACGACACGGCCTGCTGTGGCAGCTTGATGTTGACAAGTGCGCAAGGAAGAGCGCTCGAGCAATTTTAAGTGAATGCAAAGAAGGGTGCTCATCAGTGCTTCCTCGGTTGCACCGTGCACGCAGCACTAGTCCGTGCACGCAAACCGGCTGTGTCCACCATGGCATATGTGCTTGCGTGAGCAACATGATTATGAGCGCTGACATGTTGATGTATTCACTTATTATTTATCGCCTGTCAGGATGCAGATGCACATGTGAGGGATGCTCCAATGGTGATGTGGCGCACCGGCAGCGAGCCAGACGGCGCCGTCGGCGCTCTTGCCCATTTTGGTGCCGTCGGCCTTGGTCAGCAGCGGAAAAGTGAGGCCGAAGCAGGCCGCTTCAGGGGCGCCGCCGCCCATGCGCCGGATGAGGTCCAGCCCCGTGATGATGTTGCCCATCTGATCCGACCCGCCTATCTGTGGGCGCATCAGCGGACTCCATCATCTGAGCTAAATGTGGGTTGACCAAGCTCACACTTCTTCCAGGCAATCAGGCACAATAAAAAATATCCACAAGAAAGTCCTCAAAAGAAAGACTGTGTCTCCCATGAAAACAGCTCACTTAGTGATGATTGGTATGTGAATGGGAAAGCATCTCACCTGCATCCGCACCCCATGCTCCCGATTGAGGTGCACAAAGTCATACCCCTGCAATAGCTGGTAGGTGAACCTGCACAGAAGACTCCAACATCACATAGTTTCAACAAATTCGCAAGATCCCTGAGACCGTTACTTGATGGAAAGAGTGGAAGATGGCCACAGAAGTCGTGCACTCACTCAGTGAAGGAGATGCCCTCATTGTCGAGCTCCATGCGCGACTTCACGGCGTCCCGTGCCAGCATCGTTCCCACGCGCGCAAACTTGCCCACATCGCGTAGGAAGGACAGCAGGCCCACCTCCTTAAACCAATCCTGCATGGGATCCGGGAGCGGTAAGCCCCCGCTTGGGCGGCAGGCAACTCTTATAATGAGGAAGCAGCAGACTTAAGCTGTCATGCGACACTTGATGGAAGAACAAACTGAAACACTCAGGGAGCAGTGAGCCCCCACTTGGGCAGCAGGCAACTCCTACACTGTGCACAAGTGTCAGGGCAGCAAAGACAGCATGGACGGGGTTAGCAGCAGACTCAAGCTGTCGAGCGACATTTTGCGGAGGAAAGAAAAACTTGAGGCGCTGACCAGGTTGTTCAAGATTTGGGGGGCAGGCCCTGCTCCGTTGCTGCTGCCTATGAGGCTCTCCAAGATCCGCCTGATGCCCTGAACATTGCGCTCAATCTCGTCCTCTGACAGCACTGGCCTCTCTGTGCTCCTACCTGCATGTAAACAGTCTCAGGCTGACAACCTGCTTACTTATGACACATTGCAGTTGCATGTCTGCCCATTCGAGCTTCAGAGTCATTTGTGTTTGGCAACAGTGGCTGCAGCTGCATGCATGTCATGAGGGGTCCAATCCTCGGTGTCCCAGTCAATTTGGGAAGGTTGAACACCTGAGGGATCCCCCACACGGCCAGTTGCACCCCCCAGCAGAGCCACTGGCTGGTGGCCGCAGCGCTGGAACCAAGTGAGCACGATGATGCCCAGCAAGTTGCCCAAGTGCAGGCTCTCGGCTGTGGGGTCGAACCCGCAGTACACCGTCAAATTCTCCGTGGCAGCCACCTTCTCCAATGATGGGCTGGTGATGTCCTGCAATATAATTGCAATCAGATTGTTGTGTAACTTGGAAGTTTGGCGCACAGGGTCCAGCCAGCTGGAACGTGTCTGCAAAGGTGGACCTGCTAACCTGCACGAGACCCCGCGATCTGAGCACTTCGACTATGTTCAGCTGTTGTGCTCCGTGCTCCTTCTCGGGTTCAAGCACAGTCGCTGCATCTGTGGCCATGGAGCTGCCTTTGCAAGGCGTCCAGTGCCTGCGTCGTCTACAACATGGCCGATGGGAGGCCGATTGCCTTCTGCACATTGTACAACAAGGCTGGCATCGCGAGAAGCTTGCTGCCGAATGTCTGAGACCTCTAGTTGAAAGGAGAGATGAGCATGGCAATCTGTACAAATGAGTTCTTGCCAAGCCAGAGCATAGCTGGCGCATGGTACCGAACATGTGAAGTGCAGATGCTACAGTGCTCTCCAATCTGATCAACGATCGTTTCTATGCACCCCTAGCACGGGTCACACTTAGTAAATACTGTTGAAAGTACTTTGGGCACGGAGAAAATGAAGCCTAGCAGGTCCTGAGATGAGGCTCTTGAAACGAATGCATTTAATACTTGATGGGAGAAAAGTGATCCGCCAGTTTGGACTACATTCCCGCATTGTTCTATCAGTAAGCTGTTTCGAGTCAGGTTCGCCAAATCTGGCAACCGGTCATCATGAGTTCAGTCCTACCGATTGCTTCGGTTGCTACCGAAGGAGCACATCCTGTTGTATCAAGGGGAGACAGGAAGAATGATGGTGCCGTTGACATCGATGGGAGTCGGGGACCCCAACCGAGCAGACTTTCAGTAGCTGGGTGAGCGTGGAGAACCCTGCCTGGAAGCTCGCCTGTCCCCTGATCCCGCTTGGGCTTGCCGTTGTTTGGAGGGTAAGACCCTTCGGGCATATCATCGTGACGGTGTCAGGAGATGCAGAGAAGCATCATTTGTGGATTTACAGTGCCCTAGGCTTTGCTCCGTTTGTGTCCCGGGTGGACCGTAGCAGGTTGTGTACAGTGTCAAACACAACCTCCTGTCTTGGGCACTCGCTTTCCAAGCAAGACTCACAAGATTTTAAGGGAAGTTAATCTCGCAAGATGATGTTAATGACAGAGAAAGGCGTAGGTTTGCTTTCAACGTGTCAAATAGTCACGGTCATGGTAGGCACCCTTTTCTTGGCCTGAGCTCCCAAGTTCTCTGATGGAGGCTCCTCAAGATATTGCGAACCTTCAGCCATCTACATCAAAGTGGCGTTGTTAGGTGGCCGAATACCTTTAGGTCCAGTCACTGGCAGGCATGTTGCTAGGACGTTCACACTAACAGCCTTCTAGGGAGAACAGGCACAGAGGGACAGGCAGGGTTAAAGTCGTATTTGCACGAAATGGCTTGCAAGTCTCCAATTAGCCCAGGTATACTCCACAGGGCACCAGGCCAGTGACGCTCTGGTTGAATTTGCTGTTTCCTCTCCTCGCAGGCGGCAGACCAAGGTTTCAAGACACAAATTAGAAGATTTAGGCAGCAGCAGGCATGGCGCAGCAGGAGCACGCCGACAGGGATCTGTTGGCTGGCAACACGCGGTACAAAAAGTTGCAGGATCTGAATGAGGGCACCTTTGGAGTTGTCATGCTCGCGCTCGACACACAGGCTCGAGAACAGGTGTGTGTCCCTGCATCTGCTATGACCCTATGGCAGCGGTCAAACATTGTGCATGCCAGCCTGCTATCTTTGCTGAAGCTTTTGCCTCGGGTCTTGCTGACGCGCTTTTGTGCACTTTGCAGGTGGCAATCAAATTCTTGGAAAGGGGGGCAGGTGCGAGACTTTCACTGTGCTTGCAACCCTTCCTTCCTTGCTTCAAAGCCAGCAAGTCCAGCAAGAATAGCCACCCATTTGCACAGGCTGCAAGTGCATGACACCTGTGGCTGGAAACCCTGTTGAATCGCTGCAGGTGTCAGCCGAGGGGTGGTGCGGGAGGTGCTGAACCACCGGCTGTGCGTGGCCCACCCGAACATCGTGCAGTTCAAGGAGGTGTTCCTCACGCCGCAGCATCTCGCCATTGTCATGGAGTTTGCGGCGGGCGGTGACATGTTTGAGTATGTGATCAAGCACAAGGGGTCTGCCCCCGGGGAGGGCCTGCCCGAGGACGTGGCGCGCGGCTTCTTCCAGCAGCTCATCCTCGCCCTCGACTTCTGCCAGAAGCTGGGCATCGCCAACAGGTGCGGGCGTCTGGAGAGAGCATGTTGTTCTGGGAGACCGAAGGGTGTCCTGTCATTAGGGCCACCTGCCTGAGCAGCAATGCCTCATGAAACAGTGAGGGTGGGGCCCCCAATGATAAAGCATTGAGTATTTGGGTCCATCACTCAGCTGAGGCATGTGTAGGTCCATGCAGAAGCAGGCATGTGCTGTCAATATGGTGTGAAGAGTACAACAGCACCCATTGCGATGACCAACGGCGAGCGGTGCTGAGTGCGCGGGGGTGCTGTTGCGCAGGGACATCAAGTTGGAGAACACACTGCTGGACGGGGCGCTGCCGCGGCCGAACGTGAAGCTGTGCGACTTTGGTTACAGCAAGAACGAGTTTGTGGACTCGCGGCCCAAGACCGTCAGCGGCACGCCCGACTACATTGCGCCCGAGGTGCTGCTCAATGACCAGTACGACGGCAAGAAGGCCGACATCTGGTCCTGCGGCGTCATGCTCTACGTCATGCTCACAGGTGAGGTCACCGCCGCTGCTCCAGACCTGCTCACCTAGGCTGTTGCCCTTCAACAGGTACTTGCTTTTGCTTCGTGCTCTTTCCAAGCATGTGCAGGGATGCTGTCTGGCCTCCAGCTTTAGTGGACTCCCTGCACAAGCTTGGAAGGGTAAGCAGCGGAAATAATACCAGCCGAAAGAAAATGGGTGACAAAAGGCATCTGCAAGAGAGGTTGGGTATTAAGAGGAGGGATGCGTGGAGCTGAGGGGTGTGGGTGTTGTTGGTGCAGCGGTGCTGCCGTTTGCAAAGCGGGGGGACGACAGGAGCAACAACCTGGTGCGCCTGCAGCAGCTCTTCCCGCGCATCGTGGCGGCGGACTACGAGCAGCCGCGGCGCGTGAGCGAGGAGTGCCGCCACCTGCTTAAGCGCATGCTCACGCCCGACCCCAGCAAGCGCGTCACCATCCCTGAAATCATGCAGCACTCCTGGTGCGCTGCCGCCTCCTCCCTATGCCCCTCGATAAAGGCTGTAGTCTCACCTTAGGATAAAGCTCCATTTGGGCATGTCTGGCTTGGTGAGCAGCAGCCTGACAAGGAACCTAGTCTTCCTCCAAGCTATCAGTCCACTTGGGCATATGCACTTATATTTAATCTATACCCCTGACAGTATGAGGATCATTCATGTAGTCATTGAGGGGCGGCTCCATCAACAGAAAAGCTGTAAGGTGCGTCAGAGACAACTTGAGGGACTGAGTGGCGCAGGTTTCTGAGCAACCTGGGGCCGGGCATGGGGGAGCTGAACAACCGCTTGGTTCAGAAGGGGGTGCCGCCGCATCTGCAGAAGGTTGAGGAGATTGAGGCCATTGTGCAGCAGGCCACCCAGACAGGAGGCCGCCCAGCCTGGGCCATGGACGACTGGCTCTCCTGAAGGCCTCCACGGTCAGAGCCTGCCCCCTAGCAAGGCAAGCATCATGCCTGCAAGTGCCACTGCCAGGAAGAGAAGCTGTAATGCTGCATGATGCTGATGCTGCGCTGACGTGCGCTGTTGGCTGTTGGAGTCCTGAAGCTTTCCGCCTCTGGTCAGATTTTTAGGCACATGCGTGGCAGGAGGGACACACGGCTTATAGTTCTCTTGGAACCTTGAGCAAATGTTCCGTTGTGTCCTCAGGATGCAGGTCACTATCTGACGCTTACTTGTGCTGTTCTGTGCTGTGCAGGCATTGAGCCCTGGAGGCCAGGTGGGGCGCTCCGTGTGCGCCTCCCAAGGGGCCTTTTCTGCATGCATCTTTGCCCGAGGCGCATCTTGTGCCTGGGCCTCGTCACCAGAGCATTGCTTTCGGCCCATTTCATGTCCATTTTGTGCGGTTGGGGTTGGTGAGGGGAGGGGGAAGAGATATGAGGCGCCAGGTCAGCCACTTGGTGTGGCTGCCCTGGCTATGGTGGCAGGGTGCAATTGTACTGGGGGATGCGGGAGTCTTGACACCTTCATTGGCGCATGATGCGCCGCTCACGGTCGCCTTTTGCACATGAGACCTTTGACAGCGTTAGATATGAGCAGTCCTGCACCTGCTGCCGGGGCGCAGCGTTGCCGGGAATGTATGACACAAGGGATGAAGGCTTGTGGAGAGTTGCAGTGCGCGCTGAGGAGCAGCAGCGCCAGAGTTCGTTGTGCGTTGCAAACTCGGATGTGTGTTCCAGTTCCTGATCAGCAAATGCTGAGCCAAGTTTGTGTGGTCGTGTTTCCGCCCTCTGTACCCGGTGGCAAGATAGTTGCAAGACCCTGAGTTTCTGCGCTGTTGCATGCTTGGGGCTGCGCGTCTGCGCTTTGCAGGGCAGTGGCTGAGTGTGTTGCATGCATTAGCCTTGTGTGGTCACCTGTGTGGCTTGTCTGGAGGGCCCGGCTGTATCCAGTGAATCTGCGCTGCGGGGAAGAGTCTGTCATGAGACGACGAGCTCACAAACGCCCAGTCAGACAGGGCGCAGCACAGATTTCCGGGGAGAGATTCCCAGTGTGGCTGCCATGCTTAAGAGGGCTTCCATGAAGGATTTGTGGCCCTGAAGGCATACAACGACAGAATGGAGTATGTCGATACTAAAGTGCTACCAGTAGTAGGTGCTAATAATAAGGAGAGTTTTTTTCGCCCTTTCAGCAGGCAGGTCTTTTCTGCGGCGAGCAGGCTAGTGGTTGGTCATCGTGCTGCACTTCCTGCTTAAGCTTGCGCATCAGGCTAGTGATCCTGTTCTGCTTGCCAGACATTTATTCCAATGATGTATCCGCGTGTCCCTTGCATGCGCATGGTCCAAGTCGTGCTCTCATGATGAGGCCAAGAGCTGTCCAGAAACTTGCATTAAAAAGGCTCTTAGGGACACCCTAACACTGGTTGGGTGGTCGACTACTCATGCCCAATGGATTCAACTTTCCAACCAGTGAGCACTCATGAGGACCCATTCATCCACATTCCATCTGTGTAGAGAGAGTGAAAGAGGGATTGTAGCGTCTTCCACATTTCACAGAAGCCAGCAGATTACTTTAAGTTGCAATAGCCAGGCCCATGATGAGTCATACACAAGGACACCACCCCAATCGATTCGGTGCTCCTAGAAGCAAGGCAGTGCGACGCAACCATAAAGCGTTATTGGCTATTAATCACGGACTACATTAATCTGCTATTGCTATCCCCGGGAGCCTGTCCCGGATAGCAGACTCAGATATATCAGCTTCCTGATGTCCGTGGCTGTCCTGTGTGCGGTTCCTTTCAGAACACCAACCACATTGAGCTGGTCGCAGACTCCGATCTGTACACAAAGACAATCATCGAATAGAAGGAGCGCGAAGGGTTTCAACACCGTTCGAATTCTGTCAAAGAGGGGGCGTGATTGTTTAACAGTCAAGGCTATTGGTTTTGATCTAGGGCACGAGCCGATCAAAGGTATCGCTAGAATCTAAATCGATATGGTGTACAGTCCTAAAGCAACTCTTGATAAGAGATATAGCTTTCGGTATTCACATTGCCCATCAGATCACAAGATCATTGCAGTGCTGCTTTCACATGCAGGCGTCGAGAAGAATGCTGAAACGCTCCTAAGAGCAGCCAATTCCCTGCTTATTCATCAGTATGTGCTCAAAAACAAGGCCGCTATGGCATTCACAAAGGCAAGCGATCTTTGCACCTTGCTGAACAGATGAGACAAGCAACACCTTTTCTAATATCCCTCTGCATCTCTGAAAGGCAATTTTGTTCCGGAATATGTCTGTACAACAAGCATGAGAGCAATGCAACTGCTGCATAGGTCCTTCTTTTCCTGCAGAGAGGCGGCAACTCTGATGCAGTCCTGTCCGCTTATGGGGAGTTTTATGCCGAGCTTGTCGCCGCAAACCATGCATCATGGCAGGATCTCCTGTTAGATGAGGTGACAATGCTCTTCAAGCACCCAAAAATAACCAGCCCTTGCATACTACACTTCACTGTGTTCTCAACACTGAGTATGTGCATCTGGAGCGGTATATGAAACATTCCAACGGAGCGCGTTGCGTCGCAGATTTTGGCAGGTCGAACGCCCTTGGCCAAAGCCGCTGCTAAAGGCAAGCTGGCAGGACGTGGGGCACTCCAGGATGCAGCAGCCTATGATCTGGATGTCCTGCAGCGCCTAAGCCTCGCTGAGAGCACACTTGCTGGTGAGCCTCAGCTCAGCATGACGGAGAGCTGAGGTCATTGATGGACTGGAAAGATCGCTGACCTGTCACACGGCTGGGCTGCATGTATTGATGCCTGTTGGGCCCTGCAACTTGTGTCTTTGCACCAGGTATAAAGATAAAGAACTGACAAACACTGTGTGCATTGGCCAGGTTGGGTAAATGAAGTGCACCGGACACCGCCCGGCTGGCTCTCAGCAGGTAAGGCCTTTGCACAAGTATTCACATTCTTGCTGCAAGCACTCCTTGTCAGGGTCCGACATGCAGCCTTGTACTTACCTTGGAGCGCAATGGATTGGTGCAGCTTCGGCAGTGGGCAGAGCAGCGCTTGAGCTCGAAGAAGAAGCTGCAGCAGAAGGCTCAGCAGAAGGCCGCAAGAGTAAGGGAGGTCCAGCGGGGCACATCCTTGCACCGCTTAGCAGCAGGGAACGTCAGAGCTGGCGTGACAGAATTGGCGGCAGCTGGAAATGGTCTGAGGTGCACACCCAGGCTCGAAGCCTACTCAAGAGTTCTCCCATCTGAAGTGACTTCCTTAAATTGTGGGTTGACTCAGTTCACACTACTGTATTGACAGGTGGCTCACCTTGGCTCCATGAGAAATTTGGGTGCAGAATACAATGCAAGGCACAGATATCATGAATGAGACATACTTCCCATGACATCTGTATGCCTGCAACAGGCATTGCCTGAGTTGCTGGAATTCTGGTCAGAGCATGGCTTTGGGCTTGTGGGGAAATACAGCGCCCTTCAATGGTCCGGCAGCTCCGGAGGTGCCCTGACAGCAGCAACTGCTAGCTTTGACCCCCAACATAAATCTCAATGCACAGGTGCCACCCCATATCCCTTCCAGCCACTGACCACACCTTCCAAGTGCGCCCCACTTATTTGAGTGACGGCTTCATGTCACACAGTTTCCAGCTCGCCTGTTTTAGCTGACCACAAATATCTGTTCTGAAAGGGGAAGGGAATGAAGCCAGCTGTCAGGCATTGCTGGATCATAGCCGTGCCTTCCTTGATGGATCAGATACAGGCGGCAGCCGGCACGCACTGCTGTGGGACACATCGCACACCCAGGAGGACACTTGCCTGGTCTGGGCGCGCCTCCTGCAGGTACCTTACAGACCATGACTCTTTGGCAGAATTGTAATGGCAAGTAACAGGCTGTATATCAAGTGCAGCATCCAGCCTTGTCCTGCGTTCAAGCAGAAGAATGTGCAGCACTGCAGCAACCGTGGTGAAGTCTGCAAAACATGCAGGGGTGCAGCAAGTATAGTTAAGATCATGCGGCAGTGCAGCAACTGTGGTGAAGATTGCAGAACATGTCGCAAAGCAACAGTTGTGGAGTGGGGGCCTCAGATTTCTCTCTTTAGTGCAAATCTCCTTGAGCTAGATAATGCTGAAAACCACCAACGGTTGTGTGCAGGAGTTGGGCCCACAGGGGTTGAGGCTGGTGAGGCTGCCTGCCAGCGAGCTGGGTTCCATAGACGAGTTGGGCCGCACGCTGAGGCAGCACCCGCGCATGCGCTTTGTGGTGCTCTGCGACCCATTTACCTTCTCCGCGAGCAGCGCAGCCGCCGTCGTGTCCGCCCTCTCAGGTCTGCTCCTATCCCATTGGTGGTCCCCGGTGGTCCTTATCTATGATTCAGTACTTCTGGCAGGATGATGTTGTTGGTGTCGCCTAATCTCCGAAAGTTTGTTTGGATGCACTGCTGGGCACTAATTCTGACAATCACTGTCATGCAACCGATCAGCCCCAGGTTGGATTCAAGCTATACAATTATGTGGTGTGACCTGAATGACAGGTGCTATAGGCTGGCTTTGTAAAAGGCATGAGAGAGGGTTATATATATATATGTGCACGGGTAAGTAGAGTGAATGAATGACGTGTGCGTGGCAGGAGGGGGGAGCTGGCCGGACAACGCAGCGCTGTACACAGTCGTGCACAGCAGCAGAGAGGAAGTGGCGGACGCATTCAGGTCCTTCCCGGCCAGCCGGTGCCTCCTGGCATCCCTGGAGAACAAGTTTGGCCTCAAGCAGACCTGGGGGCAGTAGGCAGTCTTGGTTCTGCATGCCCTTTGTCTGCCGTTCATTGCTGAGCATTTGGCTATAGAACCAAGTTAGAATGGAAGACATACAAGGCGGTGCAAACGCGAAGGAGAGAGGAAGGGCTCAAACAGGGAACAAATGTATAAAGGGATAATTGTATAAAGGGCATAGCTACTTGAATTCACAAATTTCTGAGACTCAGAACTCAAATGAGAGGAAATGAGAGCAAAATAGCGTTACAACACACGCATTCCTCTCAGACAGGTAGGATATGGCGCCTGTTACTGTGGGGCCTATTCCTTGATGGGGCTGACATGTATGGCGCATCTTTTCCTTCTGCCATTGCTGCCCACCAGCCTGCAGATCGCATAATATTTGCTGCAGAGCAATAAAACAGCACCACTTCATGCGTTCAACAAAATTAAAACACTATCTCATCAATGTTCCCTAGCACTGTGCCTACTAATATCTCATCATAACGCGTCGCAGAGGGCAAGACTCTTATGAAGGCTACACGCCTGTGCTGGCCTGATAGGTTCCTTGAGTTCAGTTTGTCCAAATTTCGGGAGCAGTGCACGTCTGCAGTTCTCACGTGAGAAGGGTCAGGAATCCCAGCCGTGCAATTAAGCCACGCCAGCCTCTGCCCTGCCGCGCTACACAGTTGCACCATACGGTGACTGATCATAAATGATCATAAGTGACCAAGCTTATTAATGGCAAATTAGAATCAACCTGGCCATACATATGGCTGAAAGGTGTCTACACAGTCTTCTAGATCAATAATGCCCGTATGGTGCAACTACCTGCCGTGCTATCTGGCGGCCTTGCCGTTGGTTTTCACGACGGCCTTCTTGGCCACCGACTTTTTGGCGGGCCGCTTGGATGGCTTCAGCTTGGCAAGCGCCTCGGCCTGTCTCGCAAGGCGTTCCCGTACACCGGTCTCTGCAGTGGGTAGATAATAGAGCCGCTGCCGCCAGTGCTCGTGTGTGAAGACGACCGAGCGCCAGAGCCGCGCGGGGGGCACCGGCTTGTGCATCTGCACCGTGTTGTCCATGTGCAGCAGGTCGCCCTCCTGCACCCCCAGCCTCTGCATGTCCTGCGCCGCGCATGTGAACCACATTTTCGAATCCAAACATCACATTATGACCCTACAGACCTCTACCTCAGGCACTGTGAAATACTCGCTTTGTGGCACATGTTGGACAGGTGCAGGTGCCCCCGCCAGTCATGTCGATAGTGGGGGGCTGTCCTATGTTGTCCTCTATCATGCATCAAGTCAGGGGGTGCTTGAAAAAAAGGTGCAGCCAGGAAATGGTGTACCTCCTCGGATGTGAAGAGAAAGCCCAGGGCACGCCAGGTTGCCTTCACGTCGGGGTCGTCCGTGCTGCAGAGGAGCAGGTAGGGCAGCTTGCACGCCCGCGCAATCTCCTCAATGGCCTGCAGAGAAGAGCCATTTCAAGCCAGGCACAGGTGACGATCGATACTGAATCAGGGACAGGGCGCAACACACAGGTTCTTAAGGACATCACACAAGCCTGCTGCGAACAAGGCTCCGAGTCTTCAGGTCACATGATCGAGTCTTACACAAGTGGGTGCCGCCTGGACAAGGCTGAGAGTCTACAATATAATATTAATTCTCAGATGTGTCAATGCTGGTCTCTTGTGTCCAATGGTCACCTGCAGCAGGGCGCGGCCGTAGCCCTTGCGGCGGCGCGCATCCTGCGTGGCGAAGAAGGGGACCTCCAGGAAGCCCGGCCCGGCACGGATGACGGCCGCGCAGATCGGCTTGCCGTTCGGCATCAGCGCCGGCAGCGGCGCGGCCGGTGCGCCCAGCTCCGGGTGCCTCTTGGGCGCCTCGTCAGCATACGCGCGCGGCGGCACCCACCCCGGCTTGAACCGCGGCAGCAGCGCGACCACCCGGAAGCCGCCAAAGTCCTGGTCCATGCAGCGCCAGTTAGCGGGCGTTCCCTACAAACAAGCACGCGGCAAACCCCCCTGTGCGCGCGTGCGTTTGACCCGGCTGCGGAGCCGGGGCGCGACGATTGCGCACCCGCCGCCCCCGGCATCCGTTCGCCAAAGTAGTTTTGATCGCTATAGGCGGGGCTGCACATGTCGCCAACAGAGGCTCAAATGTCTAATTGTGCAGCACCAGGTTGCCAAATATGAAGCTGCAAATGGGGGGTGACTTGGGGGAAGGCTTAAGAAAGGGGAGAGGCATGGGCAGCGCACCAGCTCATTGTCTCCAAGAGCATCCTCAGCCGTCACCGTCCAGTCCAAGTACTCGTGGATGGTTGCAATCCTGGGTGCCTCCTCCAGAGTCGTCTTCCTGCCGCGCGGCGGCCGCGTCTGGGGGACACAGAGCAGGCAATGAGCATGCAACATCCTGGAGACTCCCGCATGGGCAGGCAAAGCATGCATTAATGTTCACCAGCACAGCAATCTGTGAATGGCGTACATTACACAGGGTGCATGCTGCGCTGCTGTGAATCCTTTAGCAAGACATGCATGCAGATGCACCAGCTAAGGGAGGTCCCCCATCTCACCTGCCCGGTCTCAAAGGCTTTGAACATGAAGCCGACGTCCGCTCGAGCCGTTTTGATGCCCTCCTCCTTTCCCTGGGGATGGTGGCGGTAGTCCCGCAGCTCATAGTACACCATCGGCTGGCCAGCCACCTCAAACATTTCATTCCTGGGCAGTGTGAACAGGACCTGGCGGGCCTGCCTCAACTCGTGCCTCCTCAGAGAGTTGCTGAAGTCACTCATCCCCAGTGAGCCTCTCCGTCCAGTCCAAAATGCTGTGCTGAACCATGCCCCTCGCCAATGTCAGGGCACCCCTCCACAGGTAGGGGCTGTCACCCCATGTACGATAGTGGGGTCGCCCTCTTCAGCCTCCTAGCGTCTTTCCAATCCCCAATATTTGACGAAGGATACGACTTGTGGCCTTTGAGTCTACTTCAATGCTCCTGCTACTGCTGGGCTTTCTCTTCTGAGCTTAAAAGTACTGGTACTGAAATCTGTGAGTCGAACCCTCTTGCCAATTTTGAATGCTTATCAAGGAACGAAGGCAGCCAACGATGATTGTATGTTGAGATACCCTCTTTCAGGTCAATCCTGTACTGAGATCGCACACAGAATATCTTGGTTCACAGCCAACCTGATCTCCTGTCGTGACCCCAAACTTTGGCTGCTGCAATCGATGTACCAGCTTCTAAGAAGACTAGCGACCTCAATAAGACTTTGCAATCCACAGCTGGAGACCGTCAACTGCAGAATTCAAGGCACTGCACCCTTCTTCACCTCGAGGGACCTGGATTGCTTTTACGGATTCAACATTTACGGTCTATCCGCACTCGTGATCCGTAAGTGCTGGTTGGGTTTGAGCCTGCCCTTCTGATTCTGCTGCCCTATTGCCTGACAAGGTGCAAGTTGAGCATTTGCTCTACCATCCTGAACCGTCACGGGCCCATGGACCGCCGAGGTCATGTGCATGAATCCGTCACGGTTTAAACTACAAAGTTTTGAAGTTTCGCGAAAAGACTGCCGCTGCCGCTCAGCAGGTTGCGGCATGCTCATGGCATCAGAGATCATGGATGGATTATGACATGCACATGCACAGAAGAATTGACGTGTACAGTTCCAATGCAATGTGCACATGCAATGAACATGGATATGGCCACCTGGCCAGTGGCCATGGCAGCGCATCATGCATCATGCACGATGCTGCCCATCATGGCGCCATGGCCAATGCCGGCAGTTCTGAGTCAGGTTTGGAACTGTTCAGCCAATTTGACATCATGTGGCTCAGTGCTAATGATTACATGAGGCCGTGAAATACTCCAGGACTCCTCGGAGGATCCTTCATGAAATGAGGACTCTGGAATCAATTCTTGGACCAAAAATGCACACAATGCTGAAAGTCTGCAGATTTTCTACAAGACCTTTATTGGACCAATCAGGAGTGCTAGACGACTGTAACAGACAAGAAATTAAGACAATACCAAAGAATTTCACTTGGGTAAGCAGCCGTTGCACAATCAAAACAATTCAGGGCAAGGAATATTGATGACGCTTCAGCTGCAACCCCTGCTGCAGCCTGCCAGCAGCGCTGCAGTGGCTACAGCAAAGGGTGCAGTGACTTCATTCGGACAACAAACAGCGCTGCTGCACACAACTCATCCAGAGCAACTGGAACATGTTGCGCTCAGCTTCTTGAATGCAGTACTATGCATGGTACTTCAATTCAATGGCAGACTTCTTGCGTTGTGCCATCATTCAGAGCAACTTCTCGCTTGAGCGAGCTTCTTATCATTGCTCCAACATTCGTGCACAACCTTTCCGCCCAGCACTCACTCTGGCTTGGGTGAGCGCGCTGTGATGTTGGCAGTCTTCTGCTCAATGTGGGGAAGAAACTGCAACGCAGCACATCGACAACTTCAGGCCTTGACATGCCTTGTTAGTTTGAACGTGATGGACCTTTCACTTGCTCCATGTCTGCAGATGGGCATCCCAGTATACAGCTGATTGATAAATTAATTGTTCTGCCAAATGCTGCAGGCATGTAGAGAGTGGTGCTCACCTTGCCATTGAGGGTGATGACCACCCTCTTCTCACCAGCACCCCCCACAATGTCATCAATACTGGCAAACATGTCAATGGCGCTCATGATGCCGTCACCAAACTCCTGCATACACCGCAAACAGTTGGTTTTCCTTTGGTTCAGTAGATGCCAGATGCCAGATGGCTGGGACCCCCCTGGAGGAAGGCTCAGTGAGCCAGAGTCACTGCTGAGCTCTCAGGTCACAAATTTTGAAGATTAAAAGCATTGATGGACGTCAAAGAGCTACTGGACCACACTGAACTATAAAATGAACTGGGTCAATTATGATCTGCTGCATGCTTAGGGCTCACCTCGTTGCAAATTGCCTTGATTGACTCGCCATACAACATGATAGCCTGCAGCGCGGACACAGCCCAATTCATCAAGTGGGTCTTGACAACGTCATAATGAGAGCAGCGTGTTACACAGAGGGAATGCCTCTCAAGGCACATCAGATCAGAACAATCAATTTTATGTTCAGAGAAAGGGCTGCGCATAAACCTCGTACAGCCGGTACACTGTTGGCTCCTGGATGATGCTGGGGTCGAATTGCCGCAGAGGTGAAACTTTCATCTCCTCGATGAGCTCATCCGTGAGACCCGGGACAGCACTTTGGAGGGGTGCGGCCGTCGCTGGCTTCAGCTCGGTCTGTGGCAGTACAATGACTTGGTAAGATCTGTTGAGACGAGAACTCAAGGAGTGACTACCTGTTGTGACACAATGACACGAGCATAGCATTGACTGTCGAGGTGATGAGCTGGAAAGGGCTCACCTGGTTGTGGAAGAGCTGGGCAGTGTATAGGTTTGTGAGACCAACTTCGTTGGCAATCTGAGTGAAAGTTTTGCCCGAAGCCTTCTTTGCTTGCAGCAGCTTGTACACCAGCTCCTCCTTCCCTGAAATAGACAGAAGCACTCCAATGAGTGTGTAGTGCTGATGCATTAATGACTGCATTTTTCATAACTAAACGAGTGGCAGATCTGTCCAAGGGAAAGGGGAGACGCACTTGCTCCACGAAGGATGGAAGGAGCTGCTGGCGCAAATATAGGTGTTGTCCTGCGACAGTGAAATAGAGAACTCAGATCATCCCGGAGTAGCTTTTTCACCGTGTCATGCTCTGCGGCATTGACGTAGCCTAGGTTGGCTACGACACAGTGAGTGGCACTGATCTTGGGCTGATCGTGATGCGGCAATGTTTTCGACAATATTTGTCGTGATCTTGAAGCTTACATTGCTCTCGGTGGTGACTGAGTGGCTGTCTAGATGCCGATGATCGGAGATCGGAAGAGCAGGGTTGCGTTGAAATTCGCGCTGAATGGTAGTATAAAATCCTGCAAGCAATGTTGTCCCTTCACCTGTTCCTTACTATGACGTTACACCGTTTAGACCTAGCAGAATTGGACCTTTCGCAAGAGCTCGACTTCGCGACAACGGGCGCACCCGGCTGGGGTTTGACCCCCATGGGCAAGGGTCATGGAACAACTTACTGGGCCCTAGCTTCCATTTCATGACATGCTACGCTTTGATCTATCTAAATAAATATTAGGTTTTTTTGCTTGCCAATAATCATGACTGGTAGATCTTTGTGATGCGACCTTAACATACGAAGCAGCTGACGGATCTTTCTGTTCCACGTCGATGATCTTGATTGAACGGTTATTCTTGGACGTCAGTGCTGAAGTTTCACGCCCCGATGATGGCCTAGAGCATACATTGAGATAACATATGATTGACCCAGAATGAAGGTGCAAAAGAAAGGCACGCCAGGCGTTGGCAGGGGCAAGAAGGCCAAGCCTGCAGCTACTTTGGACTCTGTAGATGCTCTCAGGCTGAAGTGCCGCATCGAAAATGGCAATCTTGACAGAGAAACGCTGCTGGATTTGTTGAGCGCAGCACAGCAGGCCTGCGACTTATATGATAAGGCATGCAAGGGCAAGAAGGACAATCCGAATTGCCTCTGTGGCCTCATCCCAGCACCAGGAAGCTCCAGGCGTAAAGGTCTTTGGCAGAAGGAGCCAGATGCTCTTATCAGCCTTGGATCTAATCCTTTGAACGACAAACGACAGGTGCTCTTTGCAAGCCCAGTGAAGATTAATCCATGTATGTGTTTGACGTTACGAGCACAATAACATCCTCAGATTAATTCACATAATTGCACCTGGGCCTTACCAAAAGCAAAGCTGAAGTCTGACTGGAACCTGTGCTGTCATGTCACCCCAGAGCAGCAGCACACCATCAGGTCTAAACAACCTCGGGAACACGTGCTACGTCAACAGCGCTCTGCAGTGCCTGTTCATGATCCAAGCTTTCCGCGAGGGGCTCTTTGCTGTGGATGATCCCATCGCGGATCTGCCCGTCATTTCTCACATCAGGTATGCTGCAGTGCGGAGCCTGAATGCCTCCATCAACTGCCTTGCCAATCTATAAAGCACATTGTGCCCATTGACTGATGCAAAGGTGGTTGGATTAGTTCAATTGGTGCGACAGGCGTCTGTTTGCGGAGCTGCAAGAAGGACCCAGAGACAGTGCAGACCCCACTGCCTTTGCTCAGTCCCTGAACCTTGACCACAGCTACCAGCAGGTGAGTGGACTCTGCCCTTGTTACTCTAAAGTTCCTTGCACTCAGCTTCTCTTCCTGATATCTGATGTTTGCCTGCCTGATGGTAATCTGATTGACCATGCAGGATGGACAGGAGTTCTTCAAATTGCTGCTGAATCTGCTTGAGGCAAAGCTGGCGAAGTCGAGCATTCCGGTATGTTCTCTATTGGTGTCCATTGATTGTAGTCTGTTTGCGCCTAATGACTTTGACCGGATTATTAATGCATTTGCTTGGCTGATACATGCAGGCGACTGAATGTGCCTCGGTTTGTCATGTGATCAGGGTGTGAGGGACGTGGTGCCAACGCTCTTTCGGGGACGCTACTTCTACGAGACAAAGTGTCTGGTGATCCTCTGCTCTCTTACTTACATGGCCTTTATTCCCAGCTGCCTTGTGTGTAAAGAGAGCACAATGGAAATGTGTGGTGCTGAAGTCTTCTGTGTGGTCCTGCAGTCTTGTGGACAGCTGTCAGAGGGATCAGGCAGAGCCACAAACTTCTACGAGCTGGATGCCCAAGTGAAGGGCATGCCAACTTTGGAAGCTAGTTTGGTAGGTCAAAGGTTCTGTCCGATCATGGAGAGGTGTCTCTGGGTTGCCGATTGTAACTCGCCCGTTATTGGCACAATGGGTGGCTGAGACTGGCTTTTCTACCTGGCAGGCAACGCTGTTGGGAGCAGAGCACATGGAGGGAGACAATCAATTCTTCTGCACACTCTGCCAGAAGAAAACAGATGCCCAGCGGCAGATGAAGCTGGTGTCAACGCCACCATACCTCTGCCTGTCTCTGCAGCGCTTTGTCTTCGACATGAAGGTGGGTTTTTGTTGGCACCTCCATACTGTTATTTACTGGACACTAAAGGCTTGCTGTACACCTCTTCTTGTGGCCTATTATCAAGGAAACCCCAAGGTGCTGCTGCGTCCGTGCAGAAAATGGCAAAGGTGAAAGCCAGCGACAAGCTATCTTTCCCGTTGAAGCTGGATCTGGCTCCCCTCCTGGGCACAGATGGGCCGAGCCAGCTGCGAAGCAGTCCCCAGAGGGACACCCAGTATGAGCTCATGTCCATCCTCATCCACAAGGGATCCAGCGCAAGCCATGGCCATTACGGTATTGCCTTCTCTGATCAACACATTCACTCCATTGTGCCTGGACTCTATTTTTCCATTCAGGATCAGATGCTTGCCTTCTTTGTTTTATTGCTTTTTGCGTGCGTTCATAGTGAGGGTGTGGGTTGGTGCATGGTACAGTTGCGCATGTGTGGGATGAGGAGGCAGAGAAGTGGTGGCGCTTTGATGACGAGACAGTGGCCGAGATGCCCAAGGGGCCTGTTGGCGAACGCGGCGATCATGGCGTTGCCGCTGAGAAGAAGGCAAGCCCCACTGTTTCAAATTCCTCCCGCTCAATCACCATGATGTCTGCCGTATGCAACCACATGATCAGCTGCGCAGGGCAGCTGCAGGACATGCATGAGCATTGCTGATCTTGTGATTGCATGCATGAGAGTGACTGAGACAAGTGTGTGTTGCAGGGCGGGGCTCCAAGCACGAAGGGCAAGCGCAAGGTGAGCGCGGCGGCGGCTGAGGAGAATGAGGTGGACGTTGTGGGGGTGGTGAGGAGGCAGGGAACGCCTGATGATCCCATGGTGCTGGACGCTGACCCGGAGCCCGCTGATGTCAGCACACCGCCAAACCAGGCGGCCGAGGAGACTCAGCAGGACCGCATCGCATCGGCCAACGCCTACATGCTCGTCTACCGGCGCCAGAGCCACCACGGCGGCGCCAGAAGGATAGAGCTGCCTGCCAAGTATGTCAGGCTACTGTGGAACCTCTATATGCTCAGCTGTCGGATTTTGGTAGGCTGTACATGCAGCTTGTCTGCCTACGCTCCTTGCCTTGGCAGAAAAAGCTTGCAATTATTGTAACATGCGCAGCAAACTGCTAAAAACGGCGGCGTAGCTTGCTGTGTGTGGGCATTGATATATGTAACAAAGCGGAGGATCTGAGCGTGGCGTTTGTTGCAGGCTGAATGCGCTTATGGCGGAGGAGCGTGCTGCTTTTGAGACGACATGCGCTAAGTACGAGGCCAAGAAGGACGAGCTGATGGAGAAGGTGCAGCGGCAGCAGGCCTCTGTGCGCCAGATACTGGAGTCTGCACTTCTGCCAGGCCCCGAGTGGGAAAGCAGGTACTGTCCTTGGCGCCTCTAACATTGCCATTTGCAGGTCCACATGCACATGTCCTGAACCAGTTCTGATGAGCGCTAGCAGTGCTTCTGAAGGCTTTGAAATGCAAAGGGCGACTTTTCATTGCCTGTAGAGCCAATAGTGGTTTAGGTTTGCATGTGCTGATCGAGGTCATGGGGCACAGGTGGGTCTCAGCGGATTGGCTTAAGCAGTGGGCAGATCAGGGCTCCACAGAGCCTGTGAAGAACGACCCGCTCCTGTGCTCTCATGGCAAGCTGGACCCTGCCAAGAAGACAGGTGTGTCCTGAGTCAATTTAAAGCCCATTGCTCCAACCGTGTTGTTTTACATGTGTGCTTTGCACAAGTGCCTATTGTCATGAAAGTTTCCCCTGAGTCCTGACTCCGCAAGAACAAAGCAAACCTCCTTGATGAAGCGGCGCATGTTGTGCGGAGGGGAACGGATCACAGCAGATGCTCATCAAAATTATTCGGCCTCATCAGATATAGGGATTTGAATTTAGGGGTTCGTATTGGGCATTGACGTGCGGCGCACGGTGTGCAGAGGGGAAGAGGATCACGGCGGAGGCGTGGGGCCGGCTGCAGGAGGAGGTCGGGGGCGGCCCGGAGCTGTCCGACGGCGATGCCTGCCGGCAGTGTCTGGCTGTGAGCCTGCAGGGGCTTGTGGACGCGCAGCAGGGCTCCCTGGAGCGCGACAGTGTGCTGCAGATCGTCAACGCACTCGCTGAGGAGGTCGAGGGGCACTCGCGCCAGCCGCAGCCCGACGACTTCTACGTGTCCAAGTCCTGGCTCATGTGCGCGCCCTGTCTTGTCTGAGAGCCGTGCACTTTGGCTTGTTTGCACTGAGATGGGGTCACAGGCACTAGCAGGACACCCTTCTCCTCAATGATCTATTGTGCGCATGCCCTTTGCTCTATCAAGATTTGGTCTGTGTTTAAACAAGTGCATTTCGAAATCTGCCCAAGCGAACGCATGTTGTGGCAGACTGAGCTTATTGATGCTGTCTAGGGAATAGTCCGGGGTGGCAGAGAGCGGTTTTTTCTACTCTTGACCTGCAGATATTGATGTTGAGTGCCTTGTCTGCAGGGGCTGGAGGCGACGGGCGAAGAGCACCGTGAGCACCATGTCTCCCACGCAGAGCATCACCTGCAAGCACGGCGGCCTGCTGCCGGAGGTGGCCGGCCCCAAGGCCAAGCGCATCGCTGTGCCCCCCGTTGTGTGGCAGCACCTGCGCAGCAGCTGGCGCCCCGCTGACTCAGCCGCGCCTGCCAAGGCTGGCTCGTCAGGCTCTGACGCCTCTGATCAGAGGTGGGGACCTGTCAGTATGTTCTGAGTGACTACATAATGCTTGCGTCGGTTGAACTACTCCACACGGAGGTACTTCTCACACTTGTGTTGGGATTAAATCATGAATATGAACTGTAGATGGTTGATTGCAGGGCACAGCAGCTGGACGAGCGCGAAGCAGCAGTGGCAGCCCGGGAGCAGAGGGTTGGCGGCGGCATGGATTCAGAGCTCCTGGCTGAGACGCTGCAGGCGATGCCAAACGGGCACGGAAAGGCAGGAAGCAGAGAGGTGCGCTGGTGTCCTTAGTTGCCCGTAGTATCCCGTTCTGGCGTGTACGACCACCCCTGGTCTGTCATATAGTAGCATTTATGTCTTGTCAAAGTCCTCAAGCTGACGTGTGAAAGATATTGAATGCAGGGAAGTCAGGAGCGGCTGGCGGCTCGCGAGGCCATCTTGGAAATGAGGGAAGCTGCTGTGGCAGCCAAGGAGGCAGCTGTACTGGGCGCTGAAGGGGGTGCCACACTCTCAAATGCGCCCGGCCCAACCGATGGCATGTCGCACGACAACAGGCCTGGTGGTCCACAGGAAGCCTGCCAAAACGGGTAGGCTCTTATAATGTTTCCAGCTCTTGCTGGGCAAATTCGATGTTGCTGCATTGTGCATGCCGCTGCGGGAGGTGCAGGAGCCTGAACAGGGTGCGGTGTGTCTTTGAAGGGACGGAGCAGCCGCCGGCCGCGAGCACCAGGACACAGACATGGCTGATGCAGGTGCAGCAGACACCGCAAAGCGAAAAGTGGAGCCCACCAGCAATGGTAATGCAGCAGAGCAGATTGACCTGTGTGGCGACGAGGAGGATGCTCCTGAGAAGGCTGAGCCAGGTACTTGCCATACTGTCTCACAATTGTATTCAGAACTGATGCACTTGTGCCAGAACGTTTCCATCAAATGCCTTTTGTGTGTCTTGATGTGTGCTGATGGCGCAGGGTGTTCAGCCCATCAAGAGATGCGGGAGTTCAGGGTGGCAGATGCGAACATCTGCCCTATCTGCATGGTTGAGCTGAACGCCGACGCCAGCACCGGCCAGGTGCGCCTCTCACAGCACCTGGAATGTTTTAAGGCCCAGTGCCAACCTCAGGAGATGCTCATCCATGCAAGCAATATGTCAATCCACACCTGCAAAGTGTGATGCCCTCCAGAGTTAGAAGCGCAGCCTTACCTTATTCAATGCTAATATATGCATGCGCCATGTGAAGCCAGTTCCGTCCCTTGCTGCTGCTTCGGAAGAGAGGCTTTGGCGGTATCTGTGCTCCCCATGCGCAAACAAATGCCTCTTGATGGTGGAATGGCTCACGTGTCGTCTGGTGGCTGCAGCATTTGAAGGAGCAGGCGGGGGCGCAGAGGAACGTGCTGGCCCAGCTGGCAGCCAGCACCTCGCTGCATCTGGAGCCGGGCGGCAACTACTGCCTGGTGCCACGGCCCTGGCTGGCCGCCTGGCGCGCCTTCCTCGGCACCTCCGGCCGGCGCGGCAGCGACGCCGGGCAGCCGCCGCCGCCGCTGCCGAGCGCCGTTGCAGAGGTGTTCTGCACCTGCCACCCTGCCGACGACAAGTGTCCCGGCTGCCTCAGCGTGACGCCTCCTGCCGTCGTCAAGAGGTGCGTGCTGCTGTAAACTTGAGCCTAGCAGACTGGTCTCTGGTTGGCAGCGCTCTCTCCGTGGTGTATTTCTTTTGAATTCTGCATTGAGTGTTTCAAGTGAAGAGTCTCAGGCGCTGCACATTTGTTACCTGCAGGCGAGGGAGGTGGGCTCAGGCCAGCCTGGAGACTGACGCCTTCGAAGTGATCAACTTGGCTGACTGGGAACACCTGATGGCCTTCTATGGCGATGACAGCACCCTCAGCGAGGCCCACCCCGCACGCAGGTATGCCTTAATATATTCACCGTGCTGCTTGATTCAATGCAGCGCATCAACCCTTGTTGCAGTGCTTTTTATAGTCCCCAGAAAATGATCACACAGGTGTCACCTAGCACTGCAGTATGGTAATACCCGGTCTACTTTATGCAGGCCCATCAGGGCGACCCTGGTTGTGGACCCGTCAGCGCCAGTGAAGGCAGCAGAGCCGGCTGAGGGAGGCGCTGAGGCTCAGGAAGATGACGGTGCGGCAGCTGAGGCAAAGAAGCCGTCGGCTCGCGGCACAGACGAGTCTGCGCGCGCCCACCTCGCCACAGACCCCGACTGGTGCCGCCAGGTGTGTAAGGGGTTCCTCTCTGTTCAAATCACATCAGCGCAGCACGGATGCCTCAAAGTATGAATACTTGGAACAAAGGGTGTAGGTGGCAAGCAGAGGGGTGAATAATCTTCTGGGCTGAGGAACTTGGCACGCCTGAGACAGACACTAATGTGTAAGAACGAGAGAGGAATTGAGGCCTGCACTTGTAAGATTGGTTTGGAATGGCAGCAAAGGAAGCATAATGGATGTATTGTTTTTACTCTGCTTGACGGCGGACAGGGACGGCAGCAGAGTGTTGAAAGGCGTGCCTGGTGTCTGGATGTGCGCAGGCAGTCCAGGAGCGCGAGGATGCGCTGCGGGCGGAGCAGCTGACCTACACGGACGCCACCTTCCACGTGGAGCTCGTGCAGCAGTCGGACGTCACTGGGTCGGCCACGGCCTTCACTGGTGAACACTTGCCTCTTCTCCTATTCATCTCCCCTTCTGCCCGCCCTTCCCTTGTTGCACTCTCGCACTTCCATGCGTCACTTGGAGAGCTTGAAACTGTGTTTCTAGAGGCGCTCCACAAAGTGCATGCAAAGACCGGACACAACAATCTTCCAGTGGAATGTCCAGTAACAAGCTTTTGGTCTTAACTCTGGAATAGCAGTGTGTGATTGTGCGACGCACTGGGGGAAAATTGATGTATCAACTATGTTTGACACCCTTAGCCACGCCAGTAGCCGGGTGACTGACGAAGCTGTGGCGCAGCGTTGGGCGAGCGGCGGTCGAAGCGCGTGCGGCGGGGCAAGGCGGCGGTGACGGTGAGCGCGCTCAACACGCTGTGGGACCTCAAGCTGCGCATCCTGGAGGCCCTCAGCGTGCACCCCAGAAACGCCGACGTGTACTGCCTCGCGCACAGCAAATGGACCAAACTTGACAACGACGAGGCCAGCCTGGCCGGTACGCGCCCGGCGTCTGTTGCCTGTGGTGTTGTCCTGCCGGTTGGGAAATATGCCTGCTCAGATGTTGGCCCCGCGCAGCCGTTCATTTAAGGTCTTGGCAGCATTGCGCGGCTTCTTCCATTGAATGTTAGCGTGTGCAAAGATGCTGTGATACCCTCTGCTGACCTGGTTGCTGTGCCAAGCACTTCAAAGCACTGGCAGTGCATCTTGTGCTTGATGTCCTGTGACAGCAGCAAGGCCTGTCTGCTGTACGTGCATGCTTTGCAGCAGAGGAAGAGGACCTTGGCATGAGGGATTTGCGGGCTCTGCGCTTGCTTGCCGGGTCGAGGGATTGAGCAGGTTTCATGGGTTGCTGCAGAGCTGGGGGTGGGGCAAGGGCAGGACATCCGGGTGGTGCATGCTGGCGTGGTGAGCGATGATGACCTCACCGGAGTCCTGGGCGGCCCAGTCGAGGCAAACAGCTCCGCCCGGGCGGCCGAGCGCGGATTTGCCGGCACTGGTCTGGTGGGCCTGTGAGGAATTTTAGTGTGCCCCAGCTAATGTTCATTGGGCCATCTGGGACTGCAGTAAGCTGGAATAAGCACAGTTTCACATGTTGTGCTTTGGACCCTTGCAGCTGCTTGGGACGGCTGCAAGGCAATCATTGGTGGGTGCTTCATGTTGTCTGAAAGTCCAAGGATCAGAACAGCATGCAAACGAATGCAAACTCAGAGGTAGACATAAATGTCTCCGAGATCCTAGATAGGAATATTGTCCATTGTTGCTCTTTTGTGTGCACATAGAGGCACCCCGTTAAGGTCAAGGGCACAATATTGTAATAGCAGAGGCGATTCTCCTAGATTGGGAAAAGTCTACAATGCACTCATGAGACCATGTGATCACTGGCAATACTATTTGTCTGCACCAGTCCACTGCCTCATGAGATCAGGCAGGCTGTACTCTCAATAAATAGTGGTCCTTTTTACACATTCACCCGGAGTTGATTGTGGCATGCTGCAACAATGGTGCTGAAGGGGGTGTACCAAAATAGATTTTAGCACTGCTGGCAGCATCATGCAGAGCGGCGCCCGGGCCCGGCCCTGCACCGTACGGTGCTGTCGAGATTCGGCAGCTCGAGCTAACTCAACATTAACTTGATCAAGCTCTGACATGCAAATATGCTTACAGGGATTGAGCAGTACTGCGGGTCGCTAGGGCATGTCATGACCGTGTTGGACCCTTGAGCGAAAAGGCATGCATCCGGTTGGAGATTTGTGAGACCGATTTGGAAGGGCAGGGGGAAATATCATGTGATGTCGGAGATGTTGTCCGAGCGTTCGACGGTTAAACTATTGATTAGATTAGTCTGCATCCATCCTGTACGCGGGTAACAAGGTACGCCTACCGTGACTGTATGCGAGACAAGCTTTAAGACATTTGGATAATAATTGATCGTTCCGGAAGAGCACATCTCTCATGTCGGAAACAGGGCTGCAAGGCAATCTGCTCATTTAAGCTGCGACTTTCGACACATTTACTTCTCTGAATGATACAAAGTGTGTGTTATGCAGCCTGAAATCAATTTGTTCAGTCTAGATCTGCGGCAGCTGGCGTGAGCAAACACGGGGCAAGGTAGGTGATCAAAGCGACCTTCGAACTCCTGTAAACATGTTCAAGCCTCAAGGACGATTCTTCTGCACTGCGCCAAAATATTCTTTGATGTAGGGTTGAGACATGGGGCAGTGTCCCTTTTCAAATCAGAAGCTGTCAACCCTCTGACTCAGCATGTGTTAATGGGCGATGTCTGGTGTGCAGGTCGTCTGCTGAAGGGATGGACATTACCCGCATCTTCTGCGTGGTACTATGCCTCATGCTGCTCGCGTTGAGTGGCCTGCAGCCTGGAAGCTGCCGGTCTCTGACTCAAACCCCCAGTACGCCTGTTGGAAGGGACTGCAAGCCTTCTGGCAGCAACTGCTCAAGCGCCTCTCACTGCTGCAGCCGCAAGTGCAGCACAAGCTACTTCCGCTGCGGTTGAATCCGCATGCAGCAGTGACCCCTGGACAGCACAATTTTGGACACCACACTTGTACAGAGTAACCTCACACTGCCAAAGCACCCCGTTGCCAGTTTTTCTGATGTCCATCAGGCATGGGCTTAATCGGTGAGTCCATGGCCAGGATTGGATTGAAACTTCAGGACAGGCGTGTACATGTTGAACTTGACTCTTCTGAACAGAGAAGTGCAGACTGTGACTTGCAGTCAAAGTGTGCGCCCTGTCATTCCAACCGCAGAGAATTATGGTCCTCAGCAGAGTGTGGGCGGGGCGCCGCACCCTGTCACTGCCAAACATAACGTGTCAGGTTGGAATTTGAAGGAGCAATGCTGCTTGTAGGAAGCATGGCATGTCTGCACCTGCTGAGAGTTTTATTCTGCTCAGCGAATGTGTACAAAATGCATGACACCCGTGCAGCGCATGCAGCCGCCATGCTATTTAGCATGGAACTGGATATGAGAATCTTTGAGTATTATGTGCACGTACTGCAGTGCAAGCTGTTGCAGATATTGAAGATTGCACACCGGCAGTGTCATCCTGGCTGCAGTGTAGAATGATGATCATAGGGTTATGATGGACACTTGCAACATCAATCAGACTGTACATATGTATTGCTGGCTATATTGGCTAAAGTCAAGTCTCCAAGAGCCTCTGGCCGCCATGACTCATCTTCGGAAGCCTGCATCTGATGAGCATTTTAGTCATGCATTGCGCAATGCAGGGTGGGTCAAGTCACTGAGTGCTGGGGGCAGCAGTGCAATGGAGTGATCGTGATATATTCCCGTGTGGCTTGTGACTTTGATGGCGCCGATCGTGTAATACGTTCTTGGATTTCTTGCTGCTATTCCTATTCCTGTCCCCATTTGGCTCTCCCTTCACTTGAATTTGAACGGCTTGCCGTCGATTAGGGCGTTCCCGGTAGCCGCTGGAGTTGAAGTTTCGGAAGGTGGATGATGCACATTGCAACCTGCAACAAGTGATGGAAAGCAGATTTTACTATGTTCCATGCATTCGGTCTCATTAAGCTGTATCACGCAGCCCAGAGTACTGTTCAGATCACACTTCCACAGTCCTTACCGTTCTCTAGATCGCTCTGCACCTGCGTTGGATCGAATCTGTCATCCTCAATATTTCCGTTAAGAACAACTGAGGTTTCAGGAGGTCTAAGCGCGAGATTGCTCGGCCCTGGTACTGCGCATAGGGCTCAGATCGTCAACGATGCACTTGCAACCCAGTACAGGTCAGTTATGATGTGTTTTGTGGTTGAGTAATATATCCAGTGCAGACATATGCTCTAGCTTTGGTCAGGACCTCAGGAAAGCTGTCTGTGATCTGCCCTACGGAGGTCACAGCGAATGAATGCAGTAATAAGCTCCTCATCATCTTGATTTTCATCCTGTTCATTCTCAATCCTGTGTACTCAGGATCAGCCGGCAATATGTAGCAGAGCCTGCAGCTGATGAAGCACCTTCCCACTCAGAGGACCCGCCCTGGCTCAAGGGCAGAGGATTGCAGCGTGGTGACAGAGAGCTCCAGGACAAAGATGCCGACAGGAGATCCAGCCATACCAAAGCCTCTACTGCCCCAGACACAGCCAGAGCGCAGGGTCGCGGCAGGAATCCAATCCTGGATGACAGCATGCACCCCATTCGTCCGCATGATGTCCCACGCGGAGTCTGGACAGTGCTCCTGCGTCTCAGAGGAGCAGGTGAGCTTCCGTTCTCATAGTAGTGCATAAGCACCTCCATTTTTTTTCAACCGGATGCATGCACCAGGAATGGATCTGCACCATGGGAAAATGGCACACTCTCAGCTCAAGCGTGCCATTGACTGTCTTAACTCTTTCTCTGAGCTGTTTCTCTGTGGATGCTGAGCTGAGACAAGGTGATACTGCACAGGGCATGAGGGGTATCTAGTGGGAGGCGCAGTGAGGGACCTCCTCCTGCAGGGCAAACCAAAAGACTTTGACATCCTCACGACCGCCACTCCCGTGCAGGTGACAGCGTGCCCCTCCCTGCATCCCTGTATTCCCAGTATTGACTTCCTTCTGCGGTTGTTGCCATCCTTGCAAGTCACCTGCCGTGCAGTGACAGAGCCGGTGCTTGCAGATCAAGCGGCTGTTCGGCAGCTGCCGCATCATCGGCAAGCGCTTCCCCATTGTGCATGTGTACGCGGACGGGGCCTGCCTTGAGGTATCCAGCTTTGGCACGCGAGCCAACCGGGAGCTTATCCCTCAAGATGCAGCCGCCTTCCTGCCGCGCCACAAGCCCCACGACAAGGTCTCTCACCCGCTCTCCCAGAACTGGGCAGACTTGTCTCATGGCAATAAGGTGGCCACCTGGAGTGCATGTGGAGCTGGGCTCCTGACACGAGATCTGCTCGTGAAGCGCTCCACAAGGACATGACTAACATCACAACGCCACAAGCAGTCAGACGCTGACGGTGTAGGCAGTTGTGGATATTCTGTATCCTTTGACGGATGCTCCGCTGCAGACACCGCACTCCTGTCCTCCTTGGCCTGATACCCCACAAGCTAGAGTTCCTTATTTGGAGTGTCAATCAAGACCACCGACCTAGCCTTCACCGCTTCCTAGGGGAAGGCCGGGAGGGGTCTTGGTGCGGGGATGCCCGCGGCCGCCGGCGCGCGGCCGGAGGTGCTGTGGGCGTCAGCGCGTGTGGACAACGCGATGGCGCGCGACTTCACCTGCAACGCGATCATGTTTGACCCGTTCTCCGCGCTGCTGCTGGACTATGCCGGCGGCTTCCGCGACTGCCAGCGCCGCGTCCTGCGCACCGTAATCGACCCCGAGACCTCGTTCAGCGACGACCCCGCCCGCATGTTACGGGCCGTGCGCCACGCCGCGCGCGTCGGTGAGGGCCCGCCTCTCAGAGCCCCACATTTGGCAAGATCAGAGACACCGGAGATATCAGAAAGTCTATGCTGAGAGGTGACACGCTTGCCGATTCGAGGTGGTTGAGCAAGTTCTACAGAGGAGCAGATGTTGGAGAGTGAGCGGAGCCAGACTTTGAAGCAGCCCAAGTGCACATGGTGCAGGCTGTTTGTAGTCTCCAAGGGAAGGTGAATTTTTGAAGCACAGGCACTTCTTATCCTGGAGTGTATACAGTGTGCCCACCAAGCGGGAAGTAATGCGCAATAGGGCTGGCTTTGCCACCCCAGGCTTGGAGTAAGTGATCCCTGGGCAATTGTGATTGGGTGCAGCTGAAGGGGTAGCTGCAAAAGGGACCCAGAGGCTGACAGGGGGCGTGGTGGGGGTGCGTGCAGGGCTGACGATAGAGGAGAAGACGGGGCAGGCGATGGTGGGGAAGGCGGGCGAGGTGCTGAAGCTGCCGGGCTCGCGGCTGCTGATGGAGGCGCAGGCGCTGTTCAGCTACGGGGCAGCTGCCGCGTCGCTGCGCCTGCTCTGGCGCTACCGCCTGCTCGACCTCCTCGTGCCCCCCCTGGCCGAGCGCTTCACGCGCAGACGGCTGCCCCGGTGCGAATGTTTCTCCTGCTCTGGTGCCAGATGTGGAGCCATATGTGGCCCTAGAAGAAAATACAGCGGGCACAACATATTTAGATTGGCGTTCAGGGTGTTGTGGTGCCTCAGTGCTCTTGCAGCGCTGCTCAAATATGCCATCATTTTTCAAGGAGAATCGTCTGCAAGCTGGAGTCATATTGTCAACTGATATTCACGCATGTAATGATTAGTAATCAATGTCAAATGGCCTCAGGCTGCCAAAAGTAAAGTGACCGGGCCATGCACTGCAGGAATCCACGGCGGCCGGTCTCCGAGCCTGTCCTGGATCTCTTGGAGCAGCTAGATGCAAAAATGCAGCCGCCCTTGCCCATTGACTGGACGGTGACACCCGCGCCCTTCAGCAGCCCCGGCAGCCCAGCACTGTCTTGGCTGTGCAATCATTGCCCATCTAATCTCGAGTGATCAGAAGATGACAGACTGTACAAAACGGAGGGAGCTGCCCAAAACTCCTTGGTTGTCACGCTGTTTTGCCACCACGATACTCCCTGGAGTACTGCGCCACAGCAGCAAGGCTGGCAAGTGCCTGGTGTTTTCCAGCAGGAGATGTTGGGGAGTTTACTGATGTGAGGCGAGTGCATGGTGCAGGTGTGGGCAGCAGTGATGGTGGCGCCGCTCGTGACAGATGCACTGGGTGCTGCCCAACTGGCAAAGCGCGCCAAGGCTGGAAGCAAGCAGAGGAGTGGGAAGCAGGGCCCTGATCTTTCGGAGGCCTCCAGGGTCTGTGCCTGCCTCAATCTCTATACTTTATACTAGCTATCAATTCTGTTTGCAAGCATTGTAGGTGTTCTGATTAAGGATGCATTTTGCGTAACAGGCAGAGAAGGAAGATGGAGGCTGCTCTATTTGCAAAAGGAGCGCGGATGTCCTTGAGAAGGAGGCAAAGTTCAGGTGTGTGAATATTGCTTCTTCACCTTGTGCAGCAAAGTCCGCTCTTGCGATGCGTGCTTGACATGACCCACTAGCTGCAGCGTGGTCCCTGTTCCTAAAAAAATGCCATTTTATTCCTGTCCTGGCAGGGGCATAGTGGATGACACTGTGCGCAGTCTGATACTAGCGTCAAGCGGCGGGGCAGAGGTGAAGGGCATGATCCCTGTGGGGCAATGGCAGAAGGTTGGCAGCCTGCTTGTGGGCCTTGTGGACTCTGTGGAGCTTCCCTCACTGCGCGACAATGCTTGTGAGGACTGTCAGGTGGGCAGAATAGCAGCCCACCCATGTCGCGCATCATCCTGCTGGGCTTGCATCCAAGACAGATGGAGGTCACTGTCAATCCTTGACTCGCTCAGAGCATCTTGGTGACCGAGATTTTGCTGCGCAGGCTGACTTGGCGAGAAAAGCCCCCTTCGGAAATTTTGGGAGCAAGGACCCCGCGCGGCAACTGCTTATAGATGTGCTTGGCGGTCAAGCGCTCCAGTGGCTTGACATGAGAGCGGCGTTGTAGCATGTGCATAATATATATAATAGGTTGTATATGGAAACAGTGCACTACTTGCTGCACGAACAGGATCCTACCCAGGACTTCCGGAGCTAGCTTCAACTCATAGTACGATGCATGGATCATGATGCATTTAGGACTGATCATGAATGGAGTTCGGACAGCTGAGAAGCAAGTCCCTTGGAAGGGATATCTTGTCATCCACTGGACCCCAAGGCCCCATCCTGACCAGCTAAACCTGAAAGCACCTGGTAGGAAGGGCAGGATGCAATATCTTGAAATGGGAGTCTGACTAAGCAAAGGGGATAGATGGGATATGCAAAGGCGGGGAGATCTTCACCTGTTCCTTCGATTTTTGAAACTCCACACCACAAGTTTATCCAGACATCAAACTGCCGGCCCAAAACGTGTGTGCGGGAAGGAGTGTGCCATACAAAGGATATTGACAGTCAGTTCGAGGTGAGCACTCGCTACGTTTCCCCTTTCTGAAGAACGTGCCTGACATGACGGTCAAGTTACAAAAAAGCTGTGTTCGAGTGTTGCACTAAATAAAGCATCCTTGCAACAACCTATTCGGATGGGATGGCACCGAAGATGTGCCGTTGAAGGACTGAATGTGCTCTCGCGTGCCCTCTTTTGCGGAGCACGGGGATTTGTGAAACATGTTGCCTGTGCAAGCCTTCTGGATAGGAAAAATCCTTTTGTTGTCTTGGAGAGAGTATTGTGGCAGATGAGGGGCAGTTGCCCGCGTATTTCGTGATGCTTTCACCCGTTGAAGTGTGGCACTGAAGTCCCCTGTCGCATGGCCCTCTGCCTGCCAGTGACCCTTCGTGCATTTTACTCATGCCTTTGGTGGCTCTACTGGGCTCGATAAGAAGAGTAATAGAACCCATGTCGCCGACTCGCTTGATGTCCGGATATCGAGGGGGATATTTTCCGGATGGGTCGGCAATTGTGTAAGGGAGCGCTTGAACTTGCAGTGGCAACGCAATATGCGACATGCTTGTTTCGTGGTCTTACTACTCTTAATTTGCTTCCTGCAGGTTCAGTCCCCTGGCTTGCCTTCAGTATGGCCACCGTGTGCAGGATGCTCGCCTGCACAGCTGCGGTCGTGCTCATGCTCCTTCCGTTCTCTCAAGCGCAAGTGCTGCCTGACGTAAGCCTTCTTCCTTCGTCTTGTTTTTCGCCTCCTCACGTCTCCTCCGTGCGGCTCATTGTGCTCGGACCCTCCCTGACCTAAATCCAGGCAAATACACACACCTTGTTCTCAGCACCCTAAAGCTCAGCCACCTCCTTGCAAACAGGAATTCACTGATGCACTGACTACACAGGTTGGACTCTCGGCTACGGTGCTCGAGGGTCAAGAGACCCCAACAGGAAATACTGTTTATGGCACTCCACGCACCTTCTCGGCCACCATCGTCCAGCTGGGCACAGGTGGAGCCATCCAAGGAGATCTCACGTTTTTCGCCGGCGCCACCCCGATCTGCACAACCGAGCTCAACCCTACCAGCCTTGCTAGCGCCACGGTGAGGATCCCCTGCTTCATCCTGCACAGCTTTCTAGAACAGTCACCTGTGCAAAGCCCATGTGGCGTACCATGAATTCTTAGACCAGCCGTACGTGGGCTGCCCTGTGCACCATGGATCGCCCCCGGTTTTTATGATGACGTGGCCTGATGGGAATGCATTGCATCTGCAGGTGGACCTGAACGACCTCAATCCAGACTTCACAATCGAACTCTTGAACAACGTGCTGCTGGGCAACAATGTTTTGCCTCCTGGGGTTATTAGTGTACTCCAACCGGTGATCACGTCGGTGGTTGGTTTGGTGGGTGGAGTTGTGGATTCTGCCAACCTGCCTGCCGTTTTGACTGCATTGAATGTTGCTACCCTCAACGACATTGCAATCCAAACTGCTGTCATCGCCTCGTGCACGACTTCCACCATCCCTGTGGGCAACTACGCCGCCGTGACAGTCGCTTACGCAGGTGACCACCCTGACCACTTAAGTCCACAGCAAATAGAGGGGTGTCTTTTAAGGCAGTTCACTTCAGTACTTTGCCTTAGCAGTGATTGTTTGTATGCGTGTGAGATGAAGATGCAGTGCTGGTAATTTGATATTCACACACGGTATCAATGCGGGTCCCACCAGGATGAGTCATGCTGACAAATGCCACTCCTCCTCATCTCTTTGCGCATGCAAGGGTAAGCTGAGCCTCAATCTGTGTGTTTTTTATGCAGACTTGACAGTGGGCGGCACCACAGTCACGTTGCGGCCAGTTCTAGATACCCCCCTGCTAAGCCCCACTGCCACCCTTGCTCTGGGAGCATTCCAGGTTACCAAGGTGAGCAATACCGCCAACCTGGCCCCTTCCTGCAGAAATGTAGAGCAGACAACGCACGCTGCACCTGTCTCACATCAGCTGTTGTAGCACAGGCAGGTGTCAATACACTTGTGTTCCAACATCCTCTGGGTGCATGCCTTGCCATGCAGAAACCAGCAAAACTTTCTTATTGTGACTGCGCGTGCTTACCGTTGCGAAGGCCTGTGTGTGTGCTGTAGACAAGCACAAAATTTAGCAGCCATCAGGATTGAGGAGCCTTCTCATCTGCGTTGCGCGTTGTTTTCCATTCTGGTTGCCAGGCTTTTCTGACTTGTTTTTCTTTTGCACTGCAAGGCCCCCGACACAGTGCAAGGGACCAACCCTGCCCCGACTCTACCCGGTGCCACCACGCCGTTTGTGGCCACCGTCACCAACACCAATGCAGGCAGCGTCCTGCCTCCCGACGGTGAGCCTCACTGCTGAGCCTCACTGTGCTCATCTTTATCTTGTCATTGTTTGCAGATTTTACTGGTGTCCAATGGCATGCACAGAGTCTATCGGTGTCCAATTGCATGCACAGCATTTCCCTATTACAGGCCTCGCCTGCCGAGCCATCAGTACCTACCTCTCTGCCAGGACTTGCAGATTGTCAAGATTTAGCCTCGGTCTGACCCTCTTTCATATGCAAGCCCAAGACTCGGGAGACCAAGCCAGTGATGTGTTGCATTGCAGGCGGCACTGTCACTGCTACCCTCAACGGTGCGACGATCGGACAAGGCACCATCACTTCGACCTCTGGCAAGACTGCAACCTTTGCCTTCCCCATCACTGTCCCTCCCACTGCTACCCCTGGCGCCCAGGTGAAGAATTCTACCTCCCTTTTTTCATGCCCCAGCTGTCTCTTGCAGCTCCTATTTATGTGTTTCTTAGGGTTTAGCTTTTATGATGCCCCACATCAAATTGTGCATGTACCTGTGGACATGCCCCAGGCTGCACAGCTTACTAACTGGCTCTGCTGCCTTGTTGTCGAATTGATTGGAAGGCCTGTCAAGAATGTGGATGGTCTTGGCAAGTAGCACCTTCAAATTTGCATCAAGCGGAACCAGCCACATCAGAGGAAAGTGCTGATCCTTTGTGTGCCTGTGCAGACCATCACCCTGTCGTACACTGGAACACCCAACTTTGATCCGGCTCAGAGTGGCGACGGCACATCCCCTGCTGGACCCACACTCACAGTGGTGAGCATGCGCCCCATCCTTCACTCTGCCTTCTATGAAACAACCCCCTGCAACAACAGCAGACTTTTTCTATATCTTGCCTCACCCCTTACATGCATGCGCTCGTTTGCTGGTAGTCACCTCAGTATCTTTGACCTAATCTGAAATGCATGCATCAGTCCAGTCCGGCCATTGCATGTGGACCATATTCTGCTTGCTCAAGCGCAATCAATTCTGATCAAGTAAACCGCCTGAAAGATTACTGACAGCGCCATGATTCTGTGCAGCCTGAGCTGGTGACCTTCACCGCCACTCCAAGCCCCGCCACTCCCCCGGCCGGCACTCCTGTTTCAGTCGCAGGTACAGCTACCGTCCCCAGCGGTGCCATCCCCACCGGCACAGTCACTCTCACGGTAAGTTCCTACCCCTGCCCCTTTTGCCTGCTGACGGCCAGACACAAGTGAACACCGCTCATACGTTGCGGCAGGGCAACCCTTGCCCTGACCTAGGACTGCTCTGGAGGTGCAGCTGTCCATTCTGCAGCAATGCGCTTTGCATGTTCACGCGTCTGGGCACCTCAACTGACGGCAGTCTCTGGGCGTGCTCAGGTCAACGGCGTGACCACCGGCCCCTTCACGATCCAGCCGGACGGAACCTTCACTGGCACACTCCTTGCCCCAGCCCAGCCCTCAAACGGCACGCCCTACCCGGTCACGGTTACCTACGCCCCTGCCTCACCCGCCTTTGTCGGCCCCACCCCGCCATACACATTCCCCCTGACCGTCGGCCCGGCCACCGGCACCGTATTCACCACTGTCACCCCCAACCCCGTTGCCGGCACTGCGCCCGTTACGGTCAGCGGCAACATTACGGGCACCAACGGCCTCCCAGCCGCCGGCACCGTCGACATCAAGGCACGCCGCCCTTCAATCCCACTTCCTGAGCTGTGCGCTGCAAATTTGCAGAGTATAGATTAAAACATGGATCGTAAATAGGCACTTGCAGCATTGTTGCAAGTCATAAGGCGCTTTGAAAAAGCTTTATGACATTTGCTCCGCAGCCGGGCAAAGCAATCTTCAAGAACTGCTCTATAATAATACTGCAGCCTGTGCTATGCATGCTGATATGATGACGATATGTCTGGGCGCTGACAAACAGGTTCTGCTTGCAGGTTGACGGCAGCACCGTGCTCCCTGGTGTGACGGTGAACCCCGACGGAACCTTCACAGGCACATTTCCCGCACCCGGAGCCCCCGGCACCTATGCAGTGACTGCCACCTTCAACCCGGCCCCGGGCAACTCCATTGCCGGCGCCACCTCCACGCCTGTCAACCTGTCAGTCACCGCCCCCACCTCCACCATCACCCAGACCGTGATCCCCAACCCGGCGCCCCCCGGCGGCGCGGCCACTGTCACCGGCACCGTGACCAACACCAACGGCAGCCCACCTGGCGGCAGTGTCACTGTCTACGTGCGTGTTCCCTCCCACCTGCTTTTCCTCGCTGATCTGCTGACTAGAAACCCACGCAGCTACTCTCACGCCCTTGTACCAGGACCTGCTTCTGTCTGTTGCAGTATGCAACAGTCATGGCAATGCTCAGCCACAACTGAAGTGTCCGCCTGTTTTTCCTAGCAGCTTGCTGCTCTGCAAGCGCCAGAATGCACTGCCATGTTCAGCCACTCAATATGAGCCTGGCATCTCAAGTACCCATATCTGACGAGTATTCTGGTTTCTGCGGCTGCAGCTGGACGGCGTGCCCGTGGGCACCGCCACAGTGGGCGCTGACGGCACGTTCACCGTCCCTTTCACCGCGCCGACCACGCCCGGCAGCTACAACCTGCTGACTACATATACCCCGACCGGCGCCACTGCGCCCACCGCCTCCTTCCTCACCAACTTTGTCGTATCTTCCGGCAACGGGGGCGGCACCGCCCCCACCAACATCACCATCAGCTTCGGCAACGGCGGCAACGGTGAGAAGGATCCCCCATCTGTGTTCATTTGATGTATTTCCGAGTTGAAATTCTCATCTCAAGTGTGTATGCATTTTTCAGGCACTCTGATCGGCCTGTGTTGTGGAGCATGTCTGGCTGTTTTAGCTATGCGCTTCACCGAGGCAACAGCTTTTAGCTCTGAAGCTTGCAAGCAATCAGATTGCCTGTCTCGAAATCTACAGTGCAGCCATTGTGGTGCACTCAGTCTTGTCTTCAGATGATTGCAGTCCAGAGCAGAGAAAATGAGCTGCATTGTGCAGCGAGCCTGGGTGTATGTAGGCTGCTGAGGATGACTGTCTGACAGTGCGTGCCTGTGTGACGCAGGGTTCACCTTCCCCAACTGCCTGGGATCCCTGACAATCAGCGTGTCTGCCTCTGGCTCGCCTTCCCCCACCGGCAATGTGACCCTGGCCATCTCGGGCGGCAAGCTGGGCAACAACCTCGTCACCCTGGGCACTGTGAGTCCCCCCTCTCCTTCATGCATGCATGCACCTGTGTGCCACCTGTCCAGTGTGCAGCAAATGGCTGTGCTGTGTCTTTGAGTCCCACTTGCCTGTCGTTTCTGCCGCTGCTGAAACTGCAAATTTCCTCCCCGGCTACGTCCCGCAGTGCCTTGCATGCAGAGATTTGTCAGTGGTCATGCCTCATGCTGGAACCTCCCGAACGTCTCAATGGGCTGGCATTGAGATGCATTGGTGATCAAGACATGTGCATGCATGCGGTGGTGACTCACAAGGGATGCATGCATTTGCGCGCAGGCGACCTTTGCGAACGGAGTGGCTACCTTCAATCTGGAGTCGCTCAAGGTGAAGAAGGAGCTGCTGGACAAGTTCATCACCCACCTGACCTCCTTCAAGAAGAAGCTCACCCTCAAGGACATCCGCGACTACGACCTCTTCCCCGAGGGTAAATCCCCTCCCCACCCCCTGATCCACCCAATCTCACCTTTGACCTTGATGGACGCACGGATGCTGCCTTGGGGCCTGTTGCTGGGCAGAAATGTACCCCTGGACAGCCTGTCTTCTGCGGCTTGCAGTCTACAGTCTGTCATGCATGTTTTGTTGTGTCCCTCGTGCAGTCGCAAGGCCCTGACTTGAGGCAATTAGAGGTGCCCAGCAACAATCTTTAGCAGAGGGTGCAATGCAGCGAATTGTAAGTTGCTGACCTGTGTGTGTGCCTTCAGGCGACTTCCTGCTGCTGCCCGGCGACTACACGCTGACTGCCACTTACGGCGGTGACAGCGTCTACGGACCTTCCAGCGGCTCTGCCCCCTTCAGGGTGGACCCCCTGTGCCTGCTGCTGGCCCTGGCCCTCAGGGGTTAGGCAGCAGAATTTTCCCATGCCTGCAACGGCAGGCATGCAATGACCCTCCCTGCACGTGCACCTTTAAGCTGTCATTTTGCACTGTGGGGAGGAGATGGCAGATCTGAGTAATTAGAAGAAGAATTAGTCTTGGAAGGCCCCCCCATAATTTAATTGGGTCATGACGCCTGTGATTCACTTTTATTACTTTTCATGCTGTGCCGGTTTTAGACGCCTGCAAATCTTTGCCTTGGCTGCCCAAGGCTGTTCTGATCGAGCGGGCACAAGTGCTATTTCACGCCAGGACCCCGTTGGTGCTCGGGTGGCTTGCTGTGCAAGCTGGCTGCTCTTAGCAACGATGGCTGAGCGCGTAAGGATTGGCATGCATTGCTATTGACAATAATTTGCAGGCCAAGGAGTCTCTCAGCCATGTTTGCAATTTTGTTTTCTATTAGCAAACATGGATGAGAGACCTTGGCCGCGGCAGCTTGTGAGGCGCGCCGTTTTCACCATGCCGGCTTTGGCAAGGCTCTTTGAAGAAACATGCAGCTTTTCTGGCTTGCATAGAAGCATGCCCTTACTTGGCAGTGCCTGACCCTTTCTGTGTGGAAGTGAATCTGATTTGGAAGCTCTGGTGCAACCTGCTTCATTTGCTCGATATTATTTTGTGCTGATTCTGACTTTTGGGAGTCCATTTTGTGCCTGTCATGATGCCGGGTGACGTCCAGGCAATAAAGCGTGTGCCCCTGTCTTGCAATGCACTGCAGAGAGCTATGAACTCTTCTGGTTCCTATCTATAGCATTCAGCTGTGAATGGAAAGTTGCATCAGCTTTGCAAGTGACCATCCTCATCTGAGTGCCCTAGATAGGATTGTGGTGTTGCTGGCATGAACACAAGAGGGTTGTACAGAAGGTTAAGGAATCCCTGCAATGACCCAGGATTGGAAGCTTCTGTCTGATCCTGGGTCATTGCGGGGCCTTCTTTGGGCATCATGAAGTATTGAGTGGCATTTTGAGAGTACTTGTAGATACTACATTGCAATTAATTACCTAATTGATTGCATTTAATTCCAGTTGTAAGAGAAGTCTGTGTTCATGTCAAGACGAACGCTTGTCCTTACTGTCTGATGTCATGGCTGCTTCATAACGGAAGCAACTGGCAGGCACACTACAATATCTCTATAGAGCCAGTCCCTCCACATAATTTAGACCTCACCACCGATTTGGTGCGCATGCAGAAGTGCATCTCTCAAAGTACTGCAGTGCTTGAGCATTTGGCGCCGCCTCTGCCACTTATACTTCATACAGTCGAGCTTAAGATTGCCATACTGTATCCCTTGCAGCAAAGCAGATCACAGCGGCGTTTTGAGAGACACTCAATTGTCAGTTCCAATGTGACATTGGCAATGTCCCCATGCATGCATGAGGTGGCAAGATGACCTGTCTTCATCTCCTGCGCATGCTCTCCGCGAATGTCAGGCTTCAAATTCCTTACAACTTGTCAATACTGTGAGGATGTTCAAGGGCAGATATGAGCTCGATCACAATTTTGGAGGACGAGCCCAGATCGTACCATGCGCTGAAGACAAGGGAAGAATTTTCCTGAGTCTTCATCGTATCGAATATCGAGGACTCTGGCTGTCAACTGCAAAGCACAATGAAGTTCTTCTATTCAGCGGAAGAAAGCATTAGTTTGAGTGCTCTTCTTCCAATGCTTGCACATGCCGCACCACCCAATGCCAGTCTTGAGCAGCAGATATCGCTTGTTTCAGTCCTGACAGAACTCTTGGATGCTGATAAAATCTATCTTGGAATCCTTCGTATCGCCAGCTCTTTGCTATCAGACGAGGTGTGCCTGACTCTGCCTGGATAATTGAAGTTGTCCAAACAAAATATTGCTCTGTCCTTGATATGGATCCTCAATATCCGCACAAAAGAACAAGTTTGATCGAAGTGGACAAGGCTGTCAGCAGCTAAAATTCATGGAGCTTATAGGATTGAAACACTGCCTGCAGTCTGAGGACCAAAATGGAGGTGCCCGGAGCTCCTTCAACAGCGCCATTGCCCTCTCTATAGCGCTGTGCAGATCTCAGCAGGGTGAGCCAGGCAATACACGATGCAGCGCTGAGGCATGCATCATCTGGGATGCGCACATCGTGCTGCCTTTATTGACGTGTCTTTTGCACATGCAGGTGCAAAGTATCACCTGGATCTCATAGGAGCAATCCTGCTGCCTGCCCTTGGCCTTCAGACGGCTGCACGTGCGCCTCTTCATGCAGAGGTGATGTTTTATCCAATCTCTTCTCACCACTGTCCGCTGTCTCACCGCTGCTTGCGATGTAACGGTCTGGTACGAGAACAATGTTTAATTGACATGCACATTGCTCGAGTGAGTTGTGCTTGACTGGTCTCAGCTCACGGAGTGCTTGCGCGGCATCATCTGGGAGCATGGAGCATGGCATGCAGCCGCATTGATCCTCCACAGATGCTCTTTGCTGCTTCCACATCCAAATGAAGCATTGGGAGAGTTGTCAGCTCTACTGGCCAAGCTGGAAGCCTGTGTGCCCACTGAAGAACCACCGGTATGTCCAAGTCACTTTGCGCCCTCTGCTATCTTGCCCTGAATTGAAAAATGTAGGCGATCCCTGCAGGTATTGTTCATGCAAAGGCCGATGGCCATCCCTTGTTGAGGAGCTCAAGTCCCTTGTAACCTATTGCAGGCCCATGTCCGAAAAGCTGTCGGAACCCTGGAGCGCTTGCCGCTGCCAGCTGTCTGTCAGCTTGTGGCAAGTATCCTGCAGGAGCCGTCAGCGAGCGGTGCGGCTGCCGCTGAGACTGCCAGTGGGGAGGCTGCGTCACCATCCTACTTCAGGGCGTGCCTGCCGGGCACAGTCAGAGTGCATGGCAGCTCTCACAGCCACGGCGCAGAGCCAAGCGGCCATGGAGCCTCGACGCCCGAAACACAGCAGCTGCGCGGCGCTCGGTATGTGCAGGCTCTGGGGCTGAAGCTGCTGCTGCGGCGCACGCTGGGCATGCTTGGCTCAAAGGATGAGTCAGCAAGGAAGGCAGCGCAGCGCATGCTGCTGCCCAGCTGCCTGCAGGCGGCCGCACTGGTCGGCGGCCAAATGCAGCAGCTAACCTCCTCTGCTCTGTGGCAGACCTGCAGGTGATCAAACTGCTGTGTGCCTGCTCATGAGGAGCAGGTACACAATTCAGTGCACTGGAAAAGCATGATGTGAACTGCTGCACCATGAACATGGACAGAACCATTTCAAAATCATGTTGTGCACTCCACATGATAGAAAACGATGTGATTTTGATGGCATTTCTGTGTGTGTGTGGGAAGTAATGCTGCGCCGTGAATATGGCCAGGCTGATGATGGTGGAGCCAGGAAAGCCCCACACAGACATGGTGCTGTCTCTCATGATGCAGCATGCATCTGTCCTCCTCCCTGAGACACAAGAAGTGGAGAAGGAAGAAATGCATGGGCGGGAGAGAGCTCTTGATGTCCGCACAGAGGAAGAGTTCTGGACCCTTGTGAGGCATGCGTTGGTGAGCTCCAGCCACAATGATCCATCGGTCTGACTTTAATGGTTCTGTTACTATGTGTCCTGAATATGTGTTGTTTCTTGGAATCTCCCGTGGCGATTTTCAAATATTTGCTCACATCCTTGCGCATGAAGTATTGAAGGGTGCTGAGTTGGTTTGATTTGCAGGCGAGCACTGAGCCCGTGCACAACAAGAGAGGCGTTTACCTGCTGAAGGCAGCCTTGCCCACTGCTGCTGTAAGGGAGGCTCCCTGGTCGACCTTCCTATCCCTTCATGAGCTGCTCGATGAGTACCCATTACACCTTATAGAGGTGAGCTTGTATAATCTGTTATTGCTGTGACAGGTCATTTCCGCCTTTTTCAGAGGGCGAGGTTCTCAAATAGTGCTTTGCCTCCATTTGCTTGACCCATTCATGTTTTGGCAGGGACCCTGGAAGGAGCAGATTGGAACCCTGCATCCTCCTTCTGCCGCAACTGCTCAGCAGGCTCGTAGTCAAAGGTGTGGGAGAATTTCAAGCAGCCCATTTGAGCAGGATACGCTCTTCCTGTGCGGGAATGATAAACATTCTGAACATCTATATATAGAAGTGCTATGAAAAAAAATATTCATATGTAACAGACAGGGAGCAGCGCAGGCTGAATTACCTGAGCTTGATTTTGATTGGGCGTCCTTGCTGTGGAGGCACGGCTTCACTCACCCAAACCCTCAGGTAAAAGGAGATGCCTTCTTGTGTGCCTTGATTTTTATTTTCAAACAAGCAATATCAACATCACTGTGCTGTCAGATTAGTTCTCTTGATGAGGGGGCTTGCATGCCACACAGGTGCAGCGCATGGTGGTGCACAGCTTCTTGGAGCGTGACTGGACTCCTGTGAGGGCTGCCCTTCTGCCACCTGTCTTTGTCATTGAGAGCCTGCTGCGCACCGTTACTCAGCCAGTCATCCTCCTGAAAGGTTGGCTGGCCTGTGCCTCTCTGTTTCATTTGTTCCTCCAAGCAACTCAAAATCATTTTTTGCCAGTTCAAGGGTGTCCCAGCAGAATGCAACTTTTTTGTGATACTGCCTCGTTCCTTGCAGGTGATGGGGAAGCGCTCATGCAGCAGACAGAGCGCCTGGTGTCCCACTACATGGCGTCTGCATCTTCTGACACGTAAGCAGACACTCTTCCCCTGAGGTTGCAATGATCTCCTAGAGGTGTCTGTTGCCCTTTTCAAATGCCACGACAAGTATGCTCACAAGCTGGTCAATTTCCTTGCAGGCAGAGGAATTTCCTGGAAGCGCTCATTGAGTCGCAGACGGTGCAGTCTCTGCCGCGCGCCACTCGCAAGGCCATAATATCCTGCCTGGCCGCAGCGGCTGAGGCGGCAGCCCCCGTCGACGATACCGGCTGGTTCGCTCAGGTCATCGCACGCCTCAGGACTGTTGTCAGCACCTTCCACTTCTACGGCAGCCCCAACCTCACTGCTGACCTCTGCAAGGGTGAGCCCACTCTGTCAACCCGGATGGCAGGCCATTCCACTGGACATGTCACTTGCTAGTACCCTTGCATGCCCACCAGAATTTGGGTACCTCATCTGGTGACAGTATTGTTCACTTCATTCATTTCATCTTTCCAGTATTATTTTTATCTGTCAATTGATTTCATTCAGGGCTTTTAAATGAGGGTATTTGCATCGGCAGGGGTTGTGAGGACGGCGGCTGCGCTCGGGCGCCCGCCGAACATGCCGCTATCATCTGTGGTGCCCCTGCTGCAGGAGCTACCTGAAGATGCTGTCAGTGTGGGGGGGTCCCTCCACCTGCCTGTCAGAGGTTTGCTTTTGACACTATTACGGTGGATATGCACTGTGAGATCTCCGCACATGAGCCTGCCAAACTGCTGAAACTTGCCTTAGGGACGATGTTGGGGCAGATATGTTAGGGACCGACATCCTTCTACGCATTGCAGACTGGCTGTTGGGGAGTGGTGAGGAGATGCATGCAGCGTGGTATTTGGATGGGCTGAAGCTCGCCCTGGAGGAATTCTTCACTGATCCCACCACTTCGAATGAGGTACAATCTGCCATCACAGCCGAAGAGCTGGCTGCTTGGACCTCTGCGGCCCAAAGGTGGCATTTTCTTCCTTGTCAGGTTCTTTGCATTTCACCATACCTAATACCGCCGTATTTTTGTACAATGAGGTTTTGTAGAACCTAAAAGTTCCACTGCATGCATGTCGGAAAAGCTGAAGCGCCATGCTTGAAAAAGGAACCGTCTAAATCACATGCAGGTGGGCCCGCCTGATGATGATTGGCGCGCATGCGGAGGGTGCCTTGAAGGAGAGGCTGCTGCAGGCACTGGAGGATCAGACGCAGGAGCTCTACCGGCGCCCCTATATGCGCAGAGGCACTGCCGATCGCACACTCATCCTCCTTAACGCCCTCTTTGAGGTGTGCCCTCACTCTTGAGTACTGCCTGTTCCGGCAATGTGAACAACAGACAAGCGCGCATGACATGTATTCGCATTCATTGGTCAGGGAATCGTGCAAGAGAGGCATATGGTACTGCTTCTGTGCAGGTTGGAGAGGTGAATACTGGCAGTGCAGAGCCAGGATCAGAGGCCTGGCTGCCTGGTCGACTGGCGAGCCTGGCAGAGGTTGTTGCTGAGGAGCTGTCGGCATACGCTGCTGCATTGTTGCAATTCTTTTGGACGCCTGTTGAATCCCCCCGTGCAGCATCATCCCAGGTACTTGAGACCTCTGTTCTTACTGGCACATGCACTCTTAAGGGCACACCATCCTGCTTTGATTGACAGAGCAGGCTATGGTGTGCTGTAGTTGACATTGATGAAAGTCCAGAACACATAACCATCTGCAGAAGAGGAGCAGAGGAGAGAAAAACTTGAAAGTTTGTTTTCAGGGCATGGCTCCCTTTCAGTGGAGCAGTGCGGCCTCCAGCAATCTGCCAGCGGAGGTGCAGGCCTCTGTTGCGCGCGCCAAGCTGGCAATCCGGTGCACCCAGCTGGCCACGCTGTGCATGCTGCGCTCCGCTGCGCCCACAGGCACACTAACGGAGGCTGCCGCGCGCGCGGCGGATCTGCTGCAGAGGGCAGCCCTCAAATTCGTGCAGTGCTTCGCTCTCATCCCCCTGCCGCTGCCCGGCGGCCGAAGGTGAGATTCATTAGTGGTCTCTAGCAGCTCTCACGCTTCTCTTGGTACTGCCAATGAGCATCCAATATGTCTGCCAAAAGCTCCATTCAGGAACATCAGGAACGTTCTGCTTTTAAGCTCGTTGATTACCAGCTCACGCAAGCTGAAGAGCAAAGCTGTTCAGCGTTCCAGTCGCGAGATTGACCGACGCAAAAACATCACCCTTATGAACATCTTGCCCCAGTTTAACTTTGATGGACAGGATGTCTGAAGATGGGAGGCTGCCAAAGCACATCATTGACAGCTACATGCAGCTGCATGCTCATGCGCTGGGCTGCATGGCCGAAGCCTGCAGCGGGCTGGCGGCCACAGGCGGCGCCCTGCAAAGCCTCGGCAGGGCCTTCACAGGCACGTTAAATCTGGAGGCCGTCATGCAAGCTCTGCTACGACATCCACTCGGTGCTGTCACCCCCAAGGTGCATCCCTTACCATCGTGCAGGGACCTGCAGCTCCTGGTCAATCATGCACATTTTCCTGCACCCGGACCGTGACTCCTGCAGAGCAGACACAAATTTGCTTGTCTTCGGCCTTCATCATATCAGTCGAGGGCATTGTGATGCCATGGACAGCACAAATCATTCCAGGTGCTCAACATAGCCCTTACAGAGATCCCGCTCAAAGCAGAGGCTCACCTGCATGGGCTGGAGTGGTGCATTTGGACTATTAGGAGCTGCAAAATAGAGCCACAGCCAGGCTATATATACAGTTCTTGCACAGCTTGATGACAAGAGGGGCACGTTGATACATGACGCTTGTTTACGCGTCAAAAGCCAAGGCATGCATGAGGCTGGCGGTGTGTCACGCAGGCGGCCGCCGAGCGTTTTGGTGCGGAGACAGAGACAGAGCGTTGGCGAGCGGTGGAGGGCGTGCTGTGCCTGGCAAGCAGGCTGCCGGCCGGCAGCCGCGCGTTTGCTGGCACCACGCGCGTGCGCATTCTGGCGGAGACTCTGCAGGCCCTGGACGCTGCCCACGACGACACGCTCATTACCCTGCTGCACTGCCTCAGGTCCGCCGCCTATAGTTCTCCGCACCACAAGTAGCGTGTGACACCTCCTGTTTTCATTCAAGTAGGGCACCAGAAAAGCTACAGATTCATACTCAGTCAACACAGCCAAGCACCGGCTGCAGGCAGGATGTGATCTCGGGAGAGGGACGCTTCTTGTTTGGTTTGCAACGATGAGCTTGATAGCTCTTGCAAGTGTTGCCCAAGACAAGCAATGACAGCATCTGTTTTCTGTCTTTGTGGCTAAAGATGCCTCATGTGCGCTGCAGGCTCGCTCTGGCGGATGTCATTGGGACGCCGGTGCTGATGCCTGCGGCAGATGCAGCGCTGGGACTGCAATCGGCGGCAGGGGCCACAGAGGGCAACCGGCATTTGGCAGTAGTAGGCACGGCCGCGCGGGGTGCATGGGCGGCCGTGCAGGAGTGCCAGCACAATGCACGAAGGCCGGCCGTGATGACAGCACTGCTGGATGCTGTGCTGCAGCCGTCGCTCTTTGACTGTTCGGCAGAGAGCACTGCGTACAGGTGGGTGTATGGCCCTTTTAATTGCCCCCTTTTCCAATGCTGCCTTTGAATGGCCCCAATTGCCTCAAATGCCTCATGATTTCTCCTTGATAGAGGAAAGTGTTACCAGGTTCTCTTCAGTTTCAAAATCTGCAGTACTCTCGGCTGCCAGGCTGGGGGTGCATGAGGAGGGCGGCCCGCTGTATTGGTTCCTGGACGAGCTCTTCAAAGCGTCTGCCAAGTCTCCCCAGACAATGGCCATCGTTGCGGTGCACCTGTGCGGGCTGTGGGTGGAGCATCCTGCCATTGCGCTGCTGTACCTGGGGTTCTGGGAGAGGCTACTATTGTACGGCAATGCTGAGCCTGCTGCACTCAAAGCCTCGGACCTATCCAGCGAGGCGCGCCTCCATTCCTTTATCAAAGTGCCCTTCTGGGCGATTGCCAAAGTGGACATGAATGAGACACATTACACACTCGCCTATATAGCCAACATATCTGAGCTTCGATCAGACACTTCAAACGTCAAGTGCCCCTACGGACATAGGCTGACAGGACCCAAAGGTCTGCGGACTTGCCAGACAATTGTGCCCATTCTTGATTGAATCCCTCCCACCCATGCATGCAAGCAGAATGCTGGTCGAGCTGAGTGTCTCCTCATCCCAGGACTGTCATTGATGAGTGCATGAATATCTTACTACGCCCCATTGCCGAACCATCGTTTGTGTCCATGCAGGCGGAGTTCTTCCAGGAGCCCGGCAATCTCTGTATTGACCCGGATGTCCAGGAAGCGTACATGGGCACAGAGATGGCGGCTCGTGTGACGTCCGTGGTCGCTGCTCACCAGCTGGCCTCACAGCCGCCGCCCCAGCCACAGTCGTGGTTCGGCAGCAGCTCGGCACCTGAAATCACGGATGCTGGTGCGCCCATCTACCAACCTCAAGTGTATTCAAGGGTGGGAACTATGCCGCATCTTCAAGTGCCAATATGACACTGCCCAAAGTTCTTGCATTTGAAAATGATGCAGCTGAAGCTCTTTTCTTCATGCATTTTTTAAAGCAACAACAGTGCCTGCTCAGCAGCTTGGAACCAACAGCTGCAAGGTCGCTCTCGGACGTCAAGATGCCAGATGGAGTCAATTCACCGCTAGTGCGATTGTCTGTGGACAGAGAGGGTCGGCCAAGCACTATGGCGGCGGCTGCTGGGGCGGGCTGCGCCGGGCGGCGATCTTGGGCAGCCGGGGCACTATGTTACGGGCAGCGCGGTGCACAGGAGCCGCGTGCGCGCGTGGCAGGCACTGGCCGTGCTGTCCAAATTCGCCCCTGCCGACGATGTCAAGAACACCTTCCGCACGATCTGGTCCTCCCTGCAGGTGCCCCTTTCCCTGCCTGCATTGGGCATGTCATGTGAGGTCTCCCATGCATGCCAACAGCTACATGCTTACCATGCAGCCATTGAATACGGCATATGTTCAGGGTTAGCGGCCCACGTTTGAAGGCTGGTTTTTGCAGTCAGGGGTGCTGATGATATGTTTGCAGGTCGATAACATCCCTTCAGTGCGCCAGTACCAGGAGGCCATCCTGGTGGGGCTGCTGCTGAGGCACCCAGAGCTGGTGGAAGAGTACCTGCTGCCAGTCCTGGCAGCCTACGAGCACAGGTGAAACCACTAATGATTTGTGCAATGATTTACTGCCACTGCCATTCAACAATGGTCACTGTTCTTAGTGTGTCAGAGGAGATTATGAAGGTGTGGGAGTGTTTGCATACAGGTGGGAGGGTCTGGCGTCGGCCGTGCTGATGTCAGCGCAGGTCATCCTGCATGCGCCCAAGGCAGTGCGAGACCGTCTGGTGCAGCCTGTGCTCACCACTCTCTTCCCCTGGACCCTCCACCACCACCACTCCCTCAGGCAAGCCCCACCACTCCCCTCCCTTTGACAGCCTTCCATCGTCACCCTAGCCACCTCATCAAGATGGCATTCAAAATTAAGCACTGTGCACGCATGCCTCTCAAAATGTATTCCAGAACTCTCCTGTTCGTATACAAATACCAGGCTCACTCTACTGAGCGGCTGTGGCTTCAATTCCACCCGCCTTCAACAGTAGGAGCCATCATGCTTCTTTGCAGGTGCTGAGTCGGTTGAGTCAGCTGAAAGAAGAAATTCTGTGTGGGCAGGACGTTTGCGCAGCTGGTGGTGCAAGAGCTGCTTGAGCGCTTCCCAGAGGCCACCGGCACGGCGCAGAATTCACAGCTGGCGGCCGTGGCGCGCTTCCTGGGAGTAAACGCGGATCTGCGCCGCCTGCGCCGCTCCATCGGTGCCGGCATCGCCGCCTACGACCCGGCCACCGCCAGCAGCCCCCGTGGTGTCTTCTGCGTTGTGCGCTTGCTTCTCATCTCATGCGTTACATGTAATTCCTGCAGATTTGCATCCCTTGTATTGCGCTGTGCCATACTTTCACGGGGCGATGATCAAAACATGGGCCAGGCGTTCTTCAGAATCACTGGGTATCTAGGCCGCCTATCAAAACCCTTTGTCGGGCAGGCTTTATGAGGATCTCAACTCCTACCTGGAGAATGAGTAGATACATGGAGTGCGTGCTCTAGTTTCTTCACATACTCCTATACGTGGAGATTTTTGCTGCAGGACCTTGGCCAAAGGAGAGGGTTGAGCGCCAAGCGCATGAAACTCATTTTGAGCGGGGCAAGCGGCAATCAGTGCCCGCATCGTCAACTCTTCTTGTGTTGGAAGATTGCCTTTCATGGATCCACCAAGACGTTTTAAGGCAATATGCCCCAATGAAGGAGGTTGGCGGTGCAGGGGGTGCAGATGGTGGGCAAGCCAGAGGACGGCCCCGGCATAGAAGGCGCCCCTTTGGCTCTGCTCGAGCGTGTGACTGCATTCCTGGCTCGGGAGCGCGCCAAGCTGCGCACAGAACTCAACGCAGCCAACACAGGTGACTTCCAGCAAAATATGTTATCCACTGCCCACTAGGACATTTCATCGTCTTTGTAGCATCAAGATGGATGGTGGTCGGGCAGAGGCAAATGTGTTGGTTGCCTGTGGGAAGCTTGATCAGAGGCATGCATGCACATCCGCAGGGCTTCAGGACTCAGAGTCCCTGGCGGTGTCAGACAGGCAGCGGAAGGCAAACCCTGCAGGGAAGGAAGATGACACAGCCGGAAGCCTCACCATTGAGCGGAGCCTGACTGTCGCCGATGCTGTGCTCGGTGAGCACTCTGCGTCAGGTGCAGCCCTCCTTGACTTGACCAGTCATGACAAGATGGCAAGTATGCAGGTATGCCTGTGAAAAGCAAAGCTGGGCCTTTAGTGTAATGTACAACATCACAGCACACCTTAATATTAAAACCACATGAAAATCTCCTATATCGGGGAAATTAGTAGGTTACTAACGTGTGGTTGGGAGCGCAGGTGGGCCTGGGGCAGATGCGGGCGGCAGCGAGCGGCAGGGCATAATAGTAGTAGCTTCTCTGCTGGACAAGGCGCCCAACCTGGCAGGCCTCGCCCGCACCTGCGAGGTGCCACTGCCTGGATCCTAGCTTTCTACATATTCTCACCTTCTCCATTGTCTTGGACTCTGCTATGCAATATCTGATGCGGATGTTAGCGGTCATCTTATTCACACGTGCATGCTTTTATCCTTTCTTCCTCTGGCCGGTCATCTGTGCCTGTCATGCATTGCATCGCCTCAGAAGTAAATTTTCCTTGATCCTTCCCATGCATGCATGCCCCACAGCCAGCTGTGTTGACTGGAGTCCAGATTTGACAGGTGCAATATGGGCCGCCCGCTGCAGAGCTGAGTTGCCATTTGCGAGCTTCGCCACTCTCGAGCCGCTTAGGGGCGAGGTGCTCACGTAGCACCTTCTAGCCAGCAGTGATCACCATCATGCAAAGGTTCTGAACAGTGCTGAGTGCATGTGGGCGCAGGTGTTTCAGGCGGCGGCACTGGTGATGGCGGATCTGCGAGTGCTGAAGGATGCTGCGTTTGTGGGAGTGGCCATGACGGCGCAGCAGTGGGTGCCGCTGCTCCAGGTGGCCCCGCGTGACCTCCTGCCCTGGCTCTCCAACAAGCGCGCGCAGGGATACCGGTGAGTGCGCCAGTCTACAGCCTGATTCCCTTTCACGGCCTTGTCCACATGCTGAAAGGGCCCTTGTCCACGTGCTCTTTGGAGGTCTTCCCGGGGATGAAAAGTTTTGCGCCGTTCCCTGTGCTGTTGAAGCGCGACGGAAGCTTGTTGTCTCTGCCTCCGCAGTTGTCTTGTGTTTTTTGCCGCTGCTGCGCTGGTCTCAAAAGGTGGGTGTGCCAGCTCTGGGAAGAGGTTGCATGATCACCTGTGGGCTCATGGCATACAGGTGGCTCTACCATCACATTAGGGACTTGTTAGGTAGGGGCAGATGAGTGTGACAACCATGTGCAGATCACTTTACTGGCACATGCGTTCACTGTGTGGCCGACCGATGAGGTGAGTGGTATGCTGATATTGTGTGTGTGGCGCAGGGTGATCGGTCTGGAGCAGACAGTGGAATCACAGGCGCTGCCGCAGTTTGAGTTCCCAGAGAGGAGCGTGCTGGTGCTGGGCAAGGAAGGGACAGGAATCCCAGCCAACTTGCTGCAAGCGCTGGACTGCTGCGTGGAAATTCCCCAGCTAGGCCTGATCCGCTCCCTCAATGTCCACGTCAGCGGCGCCCTGGCAGTCTATGAATACACGCGCCAGCAGCAGCGATGGAAGGCCGCGCCTGCTGCTGTGTCTTGACTGGGAGTGTGTGCTTGTGGGTTGCTGTGTTGCAGTGGCATCTGATCATATATGCAGTGGACCCAAAGTCTTGTTTGACAGTCAATACAATACAGTGAATTGTAATGGTATTCCCAAGATTATGTCATGACTTCATTGCATTGCAGTGTTTTGTAGAGTGTGACAGCAGCACACACAGCATCAAATCAGCAGCAATTGCCTAAAACACCCAATACATTCATCATTTCTCAAGCACAACAGCTTCCAGAAACATTGTGCAAACCACAGAAGCATAACAACTTCAATCAGAAGGATCCATCATGGACGCAACCTCACAGAGCAAGAATGCACACTCGCTAAACATCCCAGCAGGATGAGTTTATGACATCTCGAATGCAAGTTAGCACTGTCTGCATCACCAAGAATTCCATGAACAACCTAGCCTTCGTTTGTTTGCATTCTGACTACCAAATCTCGATGCTCTTATCTTGCTGACTTTGATTACATATTGATACAGCTCCCCTGTATTGTAGAGGGTTTTCACCGGTATATGTCTCACTCCTCGGGGCGCCTGCCCAGGATGCTGTCAACAGCGCTTTTGGCGGCACCGGCGGCTCCGCGCAGCGAGTCCTCCACGGTCTGTGCAGACACCTCGACCGCCTCATTTGCCTTGTGCGCGACCTCCCTCGCCTTGCTGGTCACACCTGCCCAAGACACAAGCCGTCAACAGCCACTGAGCCACAAAGCAATATCCACAAAACCATACACGCCGCTCTGCAGCCACCCCTTGGCATTTCCATAACCTCCAAGACCTTAACCAGTACCTAGAATGTCCAGAATGAACTGGTGCATCTTAGGGCACGAGTTCCTGCTTGACATGCGGTGAGCCATTGAATGCCAGTCTGCAATGCTGGCAATAGATCATGGATCACGTGCAGCTCACATGGTGCGTTGGTAGATGCAAGGGTCAAACCTGGTGCTGTCTCCTGAGCCTTCGCCTTGACCGTCTCCTTGGCCCCTATGGTCTTCTGGGCAGTCTGGCGTGCAGTCTCATGCGCAGCTTGCTTGGCGCGCTCGGGGTCTTGGGCAACTTCCTTGGCCTTCTGGGCCTTCTCCTTTGCAGCCTCAAGGCTTTCCTCTGCGAATTCGGCAGAGAGCAAAGTCAGGTGTACAGGAGCAATGAATTTCAGCCTGCATGCAGGTTTGGTGTGTACCTTCTCCATTCCAGTCCTCATCAGGATGTAGAAAACTACTTTTGAGGGCGTGTCAGCGCACACCTGCTGTCTGCTTGGCGGCCTTCTTCACCTGGCCAGGATCCAGTTCTGTGCCTGTCGCAAAGTGCTTGCCGTGGCCTGCATCGGGCACATACTGACCCTGTCAACCTGACAGTCACGACGCATATAAAACCATATGACATCACATGAACACACAGGATGGAAAGGTGCAGCAAAGGGAGAAAGCAAGTGAAGCAACACGACCTTTGACAGTGGGCTTGGTGCGCTCGCGCAGCTTGTAAGCCTCCTCAGCCTCCTGAGCCATCTGCTCCTGGGCTTCCTTGGCCCTCACAGAAGCTTCCATGGACTTGGCACCCGCTGTCTGGCCGCCTGAATCACACAAACCATTCCCTATAACGCAGGTGTGCCCCTTGCACTGCCTGGCAGGTGCCACCACATGGCATGCATGACAACATACAATCCCAGAACTTGTGAATCCTACAGAGATTTCTGTGGGTAGGTCGCACAGTCAGACGTACCGTCTAGGTGGTTGTGGGGAGAGGGGAATATTGAGGAGCCCAACCTGGTTCATGCCAGGGATACAGGTGCACCTCTGGGACCTCTGCAGGAGACAGGTCCCAGTCTGGCACCGGCGAAGCCTCCTTCACATGCTCTGCCGGCAGATGCTTCACTACACCAGAGAAGGAGGCACCCCTTGACTTGCTGATCTGACCGTCCGTCAAGTGCCTCGAAGCATGCATCAAAGGCTGAGCTGGCCATGCATGCATATACTCACACCTCACATATACCACAAGATCATCAAATGTTGCTCTGCCATCATGAAGGGCCATTATGGGCCTTGCTGATGGTTGGATCACCATCCAGTCAGCCGGGGTGCGATCGGGCAGGGAGAAAGGTTGCAGGGCAAGGCGATCATGCTTGCTGCATGAGGCATTGCGTTTTTATGTCATGCAAGGGGTCTTTGACGGGGGGCGGCGCACCCATCTTGTCTGGGTCAAGGCCGGGGGTCCGGTCATCTTCGTCCAGGATGTCCAGCCCAGTCACGACCGGGTCGGCAGTGGGCTCTGAGAAATGCACAGCTTCCTGGAACTTCAGCTCGTCCTCGTCGATCTGCAGCGCCACAAGTGTCCTTAGCTAATAACCCCTGCACACTGATGACGAAGAGGACGATGGGGTGCTGATGCGCATGATGTCCTTAGCATGTACTCACATCATGGACCGTGAGTGACAGCGAATAAAATACATCCAAGCCATACGAAACACGCTGTTTTAAGAACCTGAAGGTGGTACTTTACGTTGAATGCTGGAGAGATGAGTGGTCTTCTAGGGCAGGAGGATTCAGAAGGACTGTATGTATGTGCTGCGGGCAGGCAGACGGCACAAGGGAGCGACAGGCACACGCGCATCATAGCCATGTCAGGCAAGGGATATTTTGCCCAGTGCTGCTGCCTGGTGTCAAATTATGACTTGACATGGCAGTCAGTGGCTGACCTGGGGCTTGTCCTGCTTTGCTTGCTCACTCTTGCTGCCTCCCTCGGCTTTCTTGCCTGTGCGGTACGCGCCCCCTGCGGGGCTTCCTGCGCCACCACCTGACTTCCTGCCGGCCCCCTGCAGCAGTAAATGACACCGTTGCATGTCAGCGCTCAGCTGCATCTCTCTCGTGCAATCAACACCCCTTCCGGCCATCCCCTCCACACAGCGCATGATGAGCACCTGCATTGCCTTCCCATGGAACCGGAACCTCCACCCACCATGCTGATTGCCGGCAGCACACCCAGGGGATGTTGATGATGGGTTGGGCAACTTGACAAGGGCATGCTAGTTGAGAGCATGCCGACATATTTTCAACTGAGTTGTACCGGCCTTCACAAGAGCAGTTGATGAAAATTTAGAGGATGCACTCCCACAAGCTTGCTTGGGGGTGGATGGCCTGTGAACAGCGCAGTCTCCGGTCAAGTGTCATTGTCTACAGCGCGCCAGTCTCACCTTTGCCTGGCTTCCTTTGGGCTTGGCCTGGAGGCGGTCAGAATGGCTCTTGGAGGATGACAGGTTGGCGAGGGCGCTTTTCTCCTGCCGCTCGGCGTCCTTCCTGAGGCGTTCCAGGTCTCGGCGCGCGGCGGCCGCCCCGGAACGCACGGCCGCCAGCTGGCGCTCAAACTCGGCGCGCATGCGCTTCAGCTTCTGCTCGGCTTCCTTGATCGCGTAGTCTGCCCGGTCCAGCTTCCGCGTCAGCTCCTCTGCCAGGTACACCTGCGCAGACCGTGGCTCTTGCTCGGTTCTGTATTTCAAACATGCAAACCCATAGATAATGCAATAGAAAACAAAAAACACCTTAATTTGCGACATCTGTCAACTTCTGATAAAGTCTACATGCAGAGGAAGACACAGCCCCGGGGCCATTTGCGTTATCCTCTCCACTGAGCCCACATGTCGCCATGGCTTGCAGGCAAGTCCCTTTCAGATAACATTTCTGTGTGTTTCTTTCACAGCACAGGGCAGGATGGGAAATAGAGAGGGACCTGCTCCATCTTGGCGCGTTCAACCTGCTTGCGCGCGGCCTCCAGGGCGTCCTTTTCTCCAGTCAGCATGTCGTGCTCCTGCCTGATCTCGCGCTCCACCTCCTGCCTGCTCGGCTGCTTCTTCTTGGAATGCTCCTCCGACAGGCGCTCGACCACCTGTGCGCACGCCACAGTCATCACCAGCTAGCTACTGGGAGGTGTCCTCTCATGGCAACTGCTGGCATGACCGCCTTGCACATGAGCGCACATGCTGTTGTTCTTATGGCGGGGACACTGCCCCCAGGATTAGCAGGTCATTTTCACTAACTCTTTCAGACAGCAATTGCAAAGATATCGTGGAAAACCAGTGCATCACCTTCAGCTCCTGTGCGCGCAGCGCAGACTCGTACTCGTTGTCAACCTGCTTGGCGATCTGCTCGGTCTCGTACACGTAGGCAGACTCCTTGTCGTTGGCGGTGTCGCGTTCCTCCTCCATGTGCATGCGCTGCTGCTTGGCAGCTGCCAGCTCCTTCTCGGTGGCTTCCAGCGCCGCGGCAGCTTCCCCCAGCAGCCGCCGCTCCTCGGCCGCCAGCTGGCCCATGCGCTCATGCAGTCCGCCGCTGAGATCCTTGATGCGAGCCTGGATCTCTGTCATGCGCGCCTCTGCTTCGTCCACCCTCTCCCGCGCCGCCTCGGCCTGCTTACTGGGATGCAGCACAAGCCCAAGCTGTTAGCGTGAGAAGTGACGAGTAATCTCACTCTTCTAGTAGGCACAGTATTGCCAAAGTGTGCAGGAGGCCAGGGAGTTCAATTGCAGCATGATTTCTAGTGGAGGAGACATACGGTATTACAAGAAGTCGTTGCCATGCGATGGCCAAAGTGCTGATATGCCGTCAGCATTGCAATGCATGCCCACTTGGATCAAGGTGCCAAGCATGCCAGGGCATGAGTATCAGAGGCTGCGTTGCAGGAGGGCTGTAGCTTACTTGGCGTCGTCTTCGGCCAGGTAGTAGGGGATCTTCTTGGCATGCTGCATCTCCTTCTCTGCCAGCTCTCCAACAAAGTCTTCGGGCTTCTCCAGGCCCTCTCCATTGTCTGCACCGGGCGCCTCTTCCAAGGCAGCCTGCGCATGCATGCATGCAACCATGTCAGACTCCCAGACGAGTTGAAGAACAGCCAGAGTTGAAGAACAGCCAAACATGCGTGCTCTTCTTGGCCCCTGCATGATGTGGGCCATGGAGCATGAGTACCGAGGCATCCACAAGATGCATGCGTGCCACAGGTGCTTCACCTGGGCCATGCGCCGCTCCAGATCTTGAATGTCTTTGTGCTTCTCGCTTCTGGAAACGTGGGAGTCCTGCCGGGCAATCACCCGCTTCTCTGACTGGGTTGGGTCCTCAGGTTTGCTCTCGGCCAAAGGGTGCCAGGTCTCTTTTATTGATGAAGCCTGGCCTTGGGGTTCCTTGTCTTGTTCTCCTATGGCGGTGGGGTGGTGGGCATGTCTTCTGTGTTCCTTTTCTTTCCCCATCCTTGACGAGATGCACTGCATAACACATCAACAAGTCTCCTCACATCATCATGCACTGAAGTCACCAATGATGACATTAATTGCTGATCAACCGAACTCTCATACCAACATCAAACGAATGGTTGGCGACCTTCTGGGGAGCTAGCAGCAAGCAGCATGCACAGTGAATATTATTTCACCCGTTACCGGGCGTCCGCTTTGGACCACAAGATACATAATAAAAGATTGATTGGTGTCATTTCATGAATTAAATACAAGCGCAAACTCATGTGCGCCGGTTGTGGGTACCTCGTCATACGATCTCTCGTCTTTTGGGAATCAGCAAAGGAGCGGAAAGCCCCACACAATCAGGTTGTCTTGTTCTTCACCTTATTTGATTTGCTTGCCGCGGATGTTGTCCGCCTCCGACTGTCCGTCTGATCGAGGGAATGTCCAACAGATGTCGTGAATGCCAAAAATACTCCACAAATCCAGCTAGATTCTGCCCAAACCCTAGGTTGTCCACATGGCATGCCACTCTTGTCCAAAGCATCCCTCAACACTATCTGTGGATTTCTATCACAATAAATCTTAGTGTGGAAGGGTATGCACCTGCAGCACTAGCACATGCACTGGCGCCTTAAGAAGAAACATTTGTCGGCAGGACAAGATTGAGTATGTAGCCTTCCTTCTGCCGCACTGCAATGCACCTAGCAGCTGGGTGGAGCTTTCATTTGCTGGCAGACTTGTCCTTGTTATGGAGACCGCTTCTTCCGTCAAGGTACTGCGTCAGAGCATGCGGCCTGTCTGTCATGATGGCTGTGATGCCATCCAATTTCAAGGCCACTTCCCAGTCCTCTTCGCGGTTCAGAATGTACACCAGAACAGGTACACCGTGCGCCTGCAATCACACAGCAAACATGCATCAAATTTTCACAGTCAAGATTTGCCCTTGAGAATTGCTTGACATGCATCTTCATGGTGTGACTGGGCATGTCATATGGCAGGCGCCTGTATCACGATCTCACAGGCACATATGAAGATGAGGCTAAAGGAGGAGGCTGAAAGAGCCTACATTGAGCCATTTGAACAGACCAGGGCGGGGTATGAGCCACTTCTGGAACTTGATAATGGCTTGGAATTTGAGCCGCTGCCATCCAGAGGGAATGTGCTTGATGAGGGCTTCTTCCCAGCCGGTGAAGAGCGAGATGTTGAACACTGTGCCCTGTGGCGGAGTCCACCATCTGATTGTGCCCGTCAAGTACCTTGCATACACCTTGTACACCTGCATGACATCTGCAGCTCGTTAAACATGACCAGATATGCTTGCCAGTGTTATTGCTCATGAGAGAATGGTCATTCTGTCAGAGTACCCTGCATACATTTCAACCCCAAGCACAGCATCTAACATGGCACAGCCAGACATCAAAGCTGCATGGAGGATGTGAATGACAAACAGCTGCGACATCCTCCATGTGATCTGGGCAGTCAAGTGCAGGAATGACACAGGGATCCAGGTGAAAAGGTGCGGACTTCGCTGTTGGGCAGAATCCGCGAGGCTTCTGGGAGGGCCTCCCCACACATCTTCCAGATCTTGGCATTGGATGGCGACCCCAGTATGACCCTGTCGGCCCTGCCAGCCTTCCTAATCTGCTGCGCCACTTTCTCAACAAGCTCCTGTCCACATGCACTGCCAGTAATTGCAATGGTCCACCTGTGCATTTGCAAGGATAAAAGCAGGCGCGGGTGCAAAGAACACACCTTGTTCTCGTCCCATATCTCACACTGGATATAGGTGTCAGGTCGCGCCTGCATCAGAGAAAGAGGCTGATGCGCTCAGTGTACTCATGCAACAACCTCATGAATTTGAAGAGAACAGAGGACAAATGGTTTGCAAACAAAACCGCAAAGGTTAGGTTGGTAGGCCCACCTCATTGAGGAGTTCCACAAGGGTTGGGATGTGCCTGCCATCTCTGAACTCGGTGGTGTGAATTGGCGACATGTCGCCAAAGTCAAGAAGAGGCTTCAGGTATTCTTTATACTGGGGAAGCTTTTCCTCAGGAACCTGCACGGCCACCCATGCCAGTCCATGCAGTGATAGGGAATGCAGACATCATGCATTGGAAGCCAGGTGATTCCCTAGGCTGAGAGTGGAACATCAGAATGCTGCAGTACAGTCGCTGTCAATTTAGACAAGTGGATACCTGTCGAATGTCTGCGTCGAGGCCTGTTGCACGCTTCATGTTCAGGTCATGGAAAACGACCGGGGTGCCCTCTGACGTTGGAAGAATGTCCATCTGCATAACCTGAACCAAAATAGTTTCATAGTTTAGGACATGATGTGGCTTGCAGGACAGTCCGGAGAGGATTTGGTGCAGCCCTATGGAGAACGATTTTCCTTGTCAAGCGCATCAATGCAATCATGCAGGTTTTCCTTTTCTCTGAAAAGCAGCATCACCCTCGATCCAGCCTCTTCTGCGCTCCTCAAAGCTGCCAGTGTATTCTCAGGGGCCTCATTCCCACCAGCTCGATGTGACATTACCTGAAACACAGGTTGGTCAGTCCATCTCAGGAACCCTCCGCAATGGAAAGACAATATGTCGAGTCTAGTTCAAATGAGATGCTTGTAGATTTCCTTTGCTTTGTAGGACGGAACTTACAAGGGGACGCCCTGGTTTTGCCTCGTTCCAAGGTGGTGGAAGGCCATCGCTGGCCAGAAGGCCCTCCGAGGTCATTAAGGGCTCTGATCAGAAGATGGTCAGGAGGAATTCTAAAGTTGTATGTCCTCTGCGGTATACGCTGAGGACTATGCTGAGGACTGATGGGAGATAAAGCTTCAGTTTTCAAGACTGATCTGGGAGTGATCAGAAATGTCCACCTCGGTCTGTCCGATAAAAGAGCTCCTGAAAGTCAGTATGATCTCAAGATATGTGCAATGATCTCGTTGATATTCAAGCGATGCAAAGTAATATTAACGACAAAAACATTGACCATCGTCGTCCAAGAAAATTTACAACTTCAAAATTGGCACGTGGCGCTTCCTCACAGCTTCTCTACATCTCCGAGCAGTTAGAACTCTGCAACTCCAAAAGCAAGTTCAACACTACTCGATTGCCTCATCATCCCTTCTCCTGGGCACCTGTCCGAGCTTCCCTGGGCTTGGGGCGTTTGTATGCTGACACAGCTTTGGCAGCTTCCTTCAAGGCCTGCGAGCCTTCAGATTTGCCCCAGTCAACTGCATCTCGCTGCGCTGCGCTGTCTAGTTTCCCACTTGCGGGAGGCTGGGGTGTGCTGGCATGCTGTGACTCATCTCGCTTCCGCTTCCTATCTACGGCCTCACTTCCTTCCGTTTCTTTCCGGCTGCCTTGAACCCCTGCATCATGAAATGGACTCCCATTTCACTGCCCTCAATCATGCAGTGTCATGAAATCGAAGCACTGTGCATGCAATCTGGATGTCCATCATTGCAGCGACAACTGTCGGACCATCATTCTCAGGAGCATGGCTGCAGCAGCGGGCTTTGTTACCTACCTGTTTTTCGGAACACAAACGCAGCAAACAGTGCGCTGGCCTGCGCTAGAGACGGATCGGAGTTGCTGGGAAACCTGGGGTGGAAATGCTTGATAGGCTTCTGGGCATCAGCCTGCAAAAGTGTCATCTCAGCTCTCAGAAAGGTCATAAACAAGGCTGCCATACAGGAGTGCCAGATCACGGCGCTCTACAGAACAGAAGAACTTGTGGATCATGTTCATATTCTGGACACGTGGAGTTCACCTCATCAAAGCAGTCATCCAGCTCTGGGTCCCCCCAGTCAGTGATGGGTTCCAAGCCATGCTTTGCAGCCACTCCAATGAGCGTGGAGTTGAACACAAGATACTCATAGGACCCCTCTGCAGCTCCAACGCCTGCACAAATCAATGCAACCCCCAACTAGTCAGATTGACACACATGATTATGGGACCCAACACTCATTCAGAGCTCATTCATGCAGGAACATTGGAGCATCAAAACTGCAGTTGCACGCCTTGTGTGACAGTGTCGCCAATTGCGCAGGTGTATGCACAGCCGAAGGGCGCAGCCTGGCCCTTCCAAAGCGCCTGCAGTTTGAGCATGGGTGCCTTGTACTGAGGCCAGGATTTGGCTTTAAAGATGGTGTCTTGCACGCGCTTCCCACTGGGGAATGTCCCAAAGAAGTACCCGCCTGCACCAACACCCAGGAGATCAAGCAAAGATGCATCCAGCGCCAAGCACTCCCGTTCGCCTGACACACAGAGACAATGGAGCCATCCTTGCTGTGTCACTTTCTTAAAAAGTCGGCATGTCTGGAGCCTTGCCAAGCTTCCTCTCAGACCTTTTTCTGACTCCCCGAGCACCCACCATCCTTCAAGTTGATGGCAACATTGTGCAGGAAGGTGTCCAGAGCGCGCTCAGTCACGAAGAAGTAATGGATGGCAAACATGCAGGTCACTGCATCGTATTGCCGCGGCTCCCTCCACAATGACAGGCCCAGCTGGTCTGAGTCTACAAACTCCGCCTCCAGAAGGGGACCTGGTTGGCAAACTCAAGCTTTTGTATAATGCGCTGAAGTTTAGCAGGAACTCTTTTGGCAGGAATGAGCTGCAACCAGATGTCCAGCACAAGCTGTGTCCGGTGGAATGCTGGACCTGCCTTGCTGCCTGGGGTTGCGTTGCTTGACATGCTCGGCAAACCGCCTTGTTGCCTCCTCAATTTCCCCAGGGGACAGGTCAACGCCCTTTACATACCTGATCTGTACAGCCGGGAATCGTCATATATGGTTACATCAATGCTTGAGGAGGCAGTGCAGATCAGCTGCGCGTTAAGGGAAGCCTTGCAGGTAGAGGGGCTCACCTTTGCTCGTGCCCATTTGTGTATGTCACCGCCTCGACCGCAAGCAAAGTCCAGCAGACTGTCCGCCTCCCCAGCAAACCTGCACAAGAGGCAGGCCCGGTTGAAGCAAACCTTGTCCCACTCAAATGCATGGCCTTCATGCAGCTGTGCTGTTGCATCACTACACTTGCCTCAATATCATCCTGCGCTTGATGTCATTGTGGAAGTCTTTCAGAGGCAATGCTGCGCCCTGACGACGCGCAAGGAGGGCCTGCAGGTCACAAAGTGCTAGCATTGGCATTACAATATGAGCGCTCTGACAAATGCTCAACATCAGTGGCATATGTTCATAATTTCTAGTGTACCACTGCAATAGTGTAGAGCTGCACATCCCATTATGGCGAGAGTGAAAAGCTGAACCTGATCGCGGTCGACGAATATGTTTGCGTGACTATTGTAATGTTCCCTGGTCTTTCTTACAGCATCGGCATCCATCACCAACCTAGAGGATTAGAGAAAACCCCTTTAATTGATATATCATGAGCTGGCATGAAGTGCAGGAAGACGATCGATTTTGATGGAAGCATGACCACGGTTACCAAAGACCTGTGACATGCCTGCACTCCTAATCGTCTGTGCACATGCGCAGAAGGACCGACTTCCCTAATCAGTAGAAGTACTCAGGATGTCTAGTGTGAACGTTCAAGGAAGTTTCTGACGAAGATGGAGTAGGTTTTGCAAGACCCCACAAATTTCTTGCGGACCCCTCGAGGGGCTCCATGACGTAAAAAATTCCTGAGTCATAATACACCACGAGAAGGAGTCCCGTTTCGTATGCGCTTCTCCTCGCTTCCTGACGGCATGAATGTATTCATTACGATCAAGAAAATCTTGACCGATATGCTACCGCTTTGAGTCGTTCTGCACGATGTGATCCTACTGTTTCCCCATATTGAAAGGGGTCGTCTGGTATTGATACAGGGAGACGGCTTGATCAGTTTCGTCAATTTAGTGGCATGTCCTCTGCCTATCACTGAGACAATCACAGAAAGAGCTGTCAGATTGCGCCGATCACGGCAATATCAGGGAAAGGCGTGAACGTTGGACTAGCGGCATGGCCTCAGAATCTGCAGAGGACGATGTGGTTGAGCAGCGGTCGTCGATTTCTTGGAAAAGGATCGACCCTGCAGAGGAAGAATTCCCTGGCAGACTGCAGGACAACAATGACTTGGACGACTTTGAGGAGCTCATGAAGGTGGGCATGCATCCTTGTGCATGAGGTAGCACTGAATGTCAGACAGTCAAATGTTACAGCCGCTCAGGCTTTCCGTGTGAGGATCAGAGGACATCTACAATCTGATGTACAAGAGCCTCTTGCTACCGCTCATGCTCTTTGACCATCCTGCAGGCTGCTCGAGGCAACTTGGACCCTGCCATGAGATCAAAGGTGCGTGACATCAGTGACATGCATTAGCTTCGAGAACATATTGTCCGCCCCTGCATGATGTGCTGCCAGCAGAACGGGGCCATGATGGAATGTCATCATGCATGCAGGTGGCAGTCCTTCCCAGGAGCGAGAGTGGGCATGACAGGAAGGTGGAGCTGGTGCCCCTGAACAGCCTGAACTTCCAGCAGCGCACCCAGATCCTGGACATGGCCCTGAAGACAAAGGACATGGACAACGAGCTCTTCCTGCGCAAAGTGCGCTCCAGGCTGGACAGGTGCTCACCTCCTCCTGTATCGAAGAAACAAATTCCCTTGCACACATGCTTCTGTTCGCAGGTCCTCCTTGAGAGGACAAGCTCGCAAAATATATCTGCAGGGTGGGCATAGAGCTGCCATCGGTGGAGGTGCGATTTGAGGGGCTGGAAGTGGATGCTCAAGCATACGCGGCTGGCCGCGAGCTGCCGTCAATCTTCAACGCCTACAGGAACTGGGTGGAGGTAGGCTACTTCACTGCTTTAATATACATCTTCATTCAGCAAAATTGCATTGCCTTGAGGGTGTGCCCAGATCACCTGCTATGCATCCTAGTTCAGCTGCAGTCTCACCACAGATTCATCGTGTGCTCGGCAGGGGCTGCTGCAGCGGCTGCGGCTGATGCGCAGCACGAAGAAGAAGATCAGCATCCTCAAGGGCCTCACCGGCACCATCAAGCCGGGGCGGCTGACGCTGCTGCTGGGGCCGCCGGCTTCGGGCAAGACCACTCTGCTGAAGGCGCTCTCGGGCAAGCTCAGGAAGGACGACCTGGATGTGCGGGGCAAGGTCACCTTTAATGGGTATGGCTTTGATGACTGCGTCGTGGGGCGTACCTCCGCCTACGTGGACCAGGTGGACAATCACATCGCCGAGCTGACCGTGCGCGAGACGCTCGACTTTGCCGCGCGCGTGCAGGGCGCCGGCTTTGGTGCGTCCCAGCCCTCTCTGGGCCTTATTTTTTATTTATTCCATGTCATTTGGGGCTTTGTTCAATTTACACCTACATGAAGCATGTGTCAGTGTGTTGGGTAAATTCCTGTTGCGAGTTCTGAGGCTGTTGATGATGCAGATGAGATCCATGAGCTGCGCAAGCGGGAGAAGGAGCAGGGCATAGAGCCGGACTGGGAGATTGACTCCTTCATGAGAGCAAGCGCAGCGCGGGGCAAACGACACAGCATCATGGCAGATTACGTCATGCGCATGCTTGGCCTCGAGGTATGTTCCAACAGCTGCCTCTCAATAATTGTATTCACCCCTGTTTGTCATGATGTGCTCAGGTTCCGGCATGGGTGTGATGCCTTGTCATGATGTGCGGTGGCGTGATTGAACTACATCTCTGACTGTGTTGTCATGGATGCAGGTCTGCGCGGACACCATGATCGGCAGCCAGCTGATCAGGGGCATCAGCGGCGGCCAGAAGAAGCGAGTGACTACAGGCAAGTTCTCTACTGTCCATCAATTTTCCCACCATAAAATGCTCATGCATTTCTGGAATGTAGAGCATCATGGATGAAACATTAGTTGATTGGGGTTGTCACAGGGGAGATAGTGGTGGGCCCATGCAAGACTCTGTTCATGGACGAGATCTCAACGGGTTTGGATAGCAGCACGACCTACCAGATTGTGCGCTGCATCCGCAACATGGTGCATCTGCGAAAGGTGTGGCCAATCTTCCTGAGATTGTCCGTCCGTCACCGACGCTGTTGCCTCTGATCCAACCCACTGGTTTCTATCAAGCAGACCTGGGGCGCCGTTGATTCTGAAGAGTTTTTGTCATGTCCTGGCAGAGCACGGTGTGCATGAGCCTGCTGCAGCCGCAGCGGGAGACCTACAACCTCTTTGACGACGTAATGCTCCTGGCTGAAGGTACAATCATCTTCTCCCAACAAGTGTGCATTGTTCAACCCCAGCCTGCTATCATCTCTCCTGCACTCTTTCAGTGAGCCTTCTGAGGAATGCATGGCTGCATCCACTTCCTGGAATCCCCCATGACAAGCAAATGTGGCTGCGGCAGGGCTGCTGGTGTACCACGGCCCCAAGGATGAGGTGGTTCCTTTCTTTGAGGGTTTGGGCTTCCGGCTGCCGCCGCGCAAGGGCACGGCCGACTTCCTGCAGGAGATCACCTCGCGCAAGGACCAGCGCCAGTACTGGGCAGACCCCTCCAAGCCCTACCGCTTCATTCCCCCCGCCGAAATGGCGCGCGCATTCCATCACTCCCCTGTCGGCCAGGCCGCTGCCGCCGAAGCCGCCTCTCCCCCTGTGCACACCAAGGAAGGTCTGTTGTTCTTGGCACAAAATCTCCGGCTATTCCGCCTATTGGTACTCAATCAGATGGTGTCTCGGGCAAGATGGTTGCCACATCAGCCAATCGGTCGTGCAAGGAAGGTGTCACGGCTTTCCCTTGCTGGGCATCACTGGTTTTGATGGGGAGCACTTTTCTAAGAGAGTTGTAGCATTGAAAATTGGACTGAAGGGAAGAGTGTCTAATGGCAGGCTGGGAGGCGCTGGTGCACAGGAGGCATGCGCTGTCTGCGTGGAAGAGCATGAAGGCGTGCATGCGGCGCGAGCTCATCCTCATGTCCCGCCACAGATTCGTCTACTTCTTCCGCATTGCCCAGGTGCTTAGCCCTTTCATCACCTGTCTGGGCCGGCAATATTGTCTGATATTACATTTTCTTGTTCCACATTTCTTTTCCTCCGTCCAGGGGATCTCGGACAGGGTCTCCAATGCTCGCAAGCTCCCCATGTGTTACAGCAAAATGCACAGAAATGGGACTATACAGCCCTGTGGGCATGTCTGAGCGTCGTGCGGTGTGCATGCAGCTGGCGCTCGTGGCATTCGCGGCGGCTACGGTATTTCTGCGTGTGCGCATGCCGACTAATACACTGGAGGACGGCAGAAAGTTCCTCGCCTTCATCTTCTTTGGCATCTACTTCATGAATGCCTCTGCCTGGAGCGAGCTCTCCATCACCGTAAGCCCCCTTGCCCACCTTACCTCCCCAGTGGCAGTCCTATTTGTAGTTCGTTTCTCTCTTGTTTGTGACTCCTGTACAGAGGCGTGTTGCATGCTTTTCACAGTGCGTGTCATGAGGGGTGCAGCTGATCACAATGGCACATGGCAAGACCGCTGAGCCTGCTTCTGCTTAATCAATGCCCACCAGCTGCAAATCAGTAACACTTCTCTCTGATTGACAGTAAATTTGGCTGGCTGTGCAGCTGGGCAACATCAGCGTGTTCTACAAGCAGCGCAGCAACCTCTTCTACCCAGTCACCAGCTTCAGCCTGCCCACCATCCTCCTGCGTATCCCCCTCTCAGCCGTATCAGCCATGCTGTGGACTGTTATGACCTACTTTGTTGTGGGCTTCGCCCCCGACCCTGGCAGGCAACTCCCTCCCTCAGTGTCTGCTAGCATATCCTCCTCACCACAACACCTATAAAATAACAGTGAACTCGGAAGCAGCTCCAGTGAAAACCTCTCCTATGCATGTGCCCTTCCCATTTTGCATTGTGGCCTTACTAGGAATAATGGGCTGCAATTGTCCCCTAACGAGCGAGGCCAGCCAGCATAACACTGGGACAGAAAGTGGAGTCAAAAGTGATCCGAGGTGTTGCAAGTGCAGGTTTTTCCTGTACTTCCTGATCCATGGCCTGGTCAACCAGACCTCCATCACCATCTTCAGGGCGACTGCGGCCATCGGCAGGGCTGTGGTGCTGTGCAATGTGGTGGCCTTCATTTACATTGCCTACAGCCTCATGCTGTGCGGCTTCATCATCAGCTACAGTGAGACCCCTTTTCTCACCCCTGCGCGACAAATCCCTGCACCGAATCACCAGTGCAAACCCATCTGCATGTCTCACCCCTTACAGCACCTGTTCTTGACCGTCTGTCTGACATGGCCTGATGAAGTCTTTGCTGGACGCATCTTGCCAGAAAGTGAGCAGTGCTTGGAGACTGTACTGAGGGTGGGCGTACAGAAAAGAGAAAATGAATGCAGAAAGTCGTGTGGGCGTGTCATGTGAAGTGTTCATGCCCATGCTGGCAGGCAACATAGGTCCCTGGCTGATCTGGGCGTATTGGATCAACCCACTCACCTACGCCTACAAGGCGGTCACGATCTCAGAGTTCTCAGCGCCTCGCTGGCAGAAGCCCACGCCAGGGAACCCCTCCGTCCCTCTGGGCACAGCCATTCTCCAGGCGAATGACCTGGACACGCGCTCCTGGTGGATTGGGGCCGCCATAGGCATCCTCATCGGCTACGTAATTGTTGGCAACATCGTGCTGAACATAGCACTTCGCGTTCTCAATGGTGGGTGGCACAGCCTAATAATTTGTGCCTAGAATCTGAGATAGATACTTACCTAGGGCCATAAATAACAGGGCCAATAGATACCAAATTCACCAGTAAATTGCTCTTGCATGAGCACTGAACTTACTATAAGGTTGTGCTTTGATGGATGTCTTGTGGCAGAGTACCCATACAACTCCGGCTTTCTCTTCAGTGAAGTTCTTCTTTGTCGAGCTGTTGTGATGTGATTGTCAAACTGTGTGCGGCATGGACGCAGAGCTTCAAGGAGGGAAGGCAATAGTGGAGGAGCCCGGGGAAGAGGATGCCTCCAACCATCAGCCTGCTTTGGACACTGGCAAAGCCAGCACGAATGGTGTGCTCACGACGCCAGCTCTCCTGAAATCCCTGCAAGGTTTCTTTAATGACGAGGAGCGTCTCAGTAAGTCGTTCTGAGGACGGAGAGCTGCTTTGCAGGGGAGGCAAAGGTGCATGCAAAGACAAATGGGTTGCTGGCTGAACCTGGCCAGAACGGGGCCAAGACCAATGGAAATGCTGAGGCGGCGGATGTGGAGTCCCAGCAGGTGGTGCAGGGCTCCACGCACGGCATGGTGCTGCCTTTCATGCAGGTCACCGTCAGCTTTCGGGATGTGCGCTACTTTGTCCCCATCCCAGAGGTGAGACAGGGCCTCCCAGCTCCCAGTAATTACACTAACAGCACACCACAACGTGCGGAGCTCTCTTCTGTGATGTCTGCTTGTGGCATGCATGCCAACCATGCCATGCAATCTGCAAAACAAGGTTGACAGAAGGCATGTGTTCTCAGTATTGACGATTTCCTGGCCAAAGTGGACTGCTTCCTTGCAATAGGAATGATAGGGTATTTAGTACCTGCTGAGTGAGCTTGAATGGTATGACAGGGGCATGCGAAGGGGCTGGCTGCCGGGGTAAAGGAGCTGGAGTTGCTGAAGGGCATCACCGGGTGCTTCAGGCCGGGCGTGCTGACGGCGCTCATGGGCGCCAGCGGGGCCGGCAAAACGACCTTCCTTGATCTCCTTGCGGGACGAAAGACCGGTGAGCCCGCTCTGTTCTTTGCTCTTGAACCCATGCCGCTGGGTAGGGGACCAACAGAATTGACGATGGCTAGTCCATGGTGACAGCTCACACACTATGCATTACCATACTTGACAGGTATTCAATGAAGAAATGTCAGAAAGATGTTCCTGTCAGAACTCCATGGCAATTTTGCTCTCATATACGGAGCAAGTCTGCCCTGGACGTCTAAAGCGAGGCAGCCTGGTGTGCATTTCATGGCCAAGAATGTGTCCTGGCATGCAGTTGGGAGGATCGAGGGCGACATTCGGGTGAATGGCTTCCCCCAGGAGCACCGGACGTTTGCCAGGGTGTCTGGCTACGTGGAGCAGAGCGACATCCACTCCCCACAGGCATGATCTTCCTGTACGCCATTATCATGCTATGCAAAATCTGCTTGTGGAGCTCACCTTTGCTCCAGTGTGCTCAGCCTACAACCAAGGTCCTGCTGTGACAGCTGCATGGCTGATTGCGAATTCTACAGTCATGCATGATAGTGGCAACAGTGCAATCTGACGTGATAATGTGGTGTCCTGGCAGGCGACAGTGGAGGAGGCGCTGTGGTTCTCTGCGCGCCTGCGCCTGTCAAAGGACATCAACAACAAGCGCATGTGGGCCTTCATCCACGAGGTGAGATACAGCACTGTACATGCTGGACTCCTGTGCTCTCTGATCTTAGTGTACATCATTCTATAGATGATGACTGCTGATAAAGTCTACATAGCCTGCCTTTACTGGATGAGGCAGAGGACCTCTGCAGCAGTCTACTGCATGCACAGTCAATATCTGCCAGAAGTCAGTTCTGAGGTTGCAGCGACTCAGAAGGATCGACACTTGCTGCTTGGCCAGGTGATGGAGCTGGTTGAGCTGATGCCGCTGCGCAGTGCGCTGGTGGGCCTGCCCGGCACCAGCGGCCTCAGCGTGGAGCAGCGCAAGCGCCTGACCATCGCCGTCGAACTGGTCGCCAACCCCAGCGCCGTCTTCATGGACGAGCCCACCTCAGGCACACACCTCCCCACATACCAGGCATACCATGGCAAACATGATCCTGACACATGCAGCATCTGAGCTAACCCAAACAGCCACAGCCAATGGATGCAGTGCTGCAGCTGTGAATGCGCACCTATTCACATGCCATAAGGTCTTCAAGGCCAGCAGGTAATGCGAGGCCGAGTCTTAGATCAAACAGGGGAATGCTTCAGGGGTGTGAGCTCACATGTCAACGCTGTGCGCAGGGCTGGATGCGCGGGCGGCCAACATTGTCATGCGTGTTGTCCGCAACATTGCCAACGGCCGCACCATCGTCTGCACCATCCACCAGCCATCCATCGCCGTCTTCGAGGCGCGTATAAACTCTTCTGCTCTCCTCCCATGCATGTCTATTTTGTCCGACCGCGCCGCATGCAAGCAGCCAGTCATGCTCCCGATTCATGCCGGGCTCACACAATTAAAAACGGGAGGCTGATGGATTCTGCATGTCTTTCCTCAAGAGAAGACCTGAATAGAGGGAAGCAGCCTTCTGAGGTGCATTTGCGTGGGCGGCTGCACAGGCGTTTGATGAGCTGCTGCTGCTGAAGCGCGGCGGCGAGGTGATCTATGGCGGTCCGTTGGGCTATCACAGCAGTGACATGGTGCGCTACTTTGAGGCCATCCCCGGCGTGGACCCAATTTCCCCCTCGGCCAATCCAGCCACCTGGATGCTGGAAATCTCCACAATCTCTGCCGAGCAGCGCCTGCGCGCTGACCTGGCCGACCTCTACCGCCACAGCCACCTCGCAGCGTGAGTTGCCACCCAAATTGTCTACTTGTTTCCTCCTTCAAGAGACCTGAAGCCTCCTCAACTGCTACTCCTGGGAGCTGCTTTTATGAGGCCTCCCACCATGACATGGGGCGCGGCTCTTATATGCTGCGTGCATGATACTGGCTTCGACTGGGACCCCTTTGCGTATGAGAGGAGCGCTTCTCAGTCACCGTGGGACACTGAAGGCTGGCTTCAAGAAGCAGCCATTGCATTGCCTGGCTGCATGTCATCCACAGAGAGCCCTGGAGCTAGGCTGGTCTTTTCATGCACAGATGAGTAATATGTGAGTGCGCATGAGCAGGGCCATCGAGGACATGGTGGAGGAGCTGAGTCAGCCCAAGCCCGGCACACAGCCGCTGGCGTTTGACTCGGAGCATGCGCAGCCATTGCTGAACCAGTACTTGATCATCCTGAAGAAGAACACCATTGCGTACTGGCGCTACCCTTCCTACAACGCCGTCAGATTCACCTTCACTGCCATCTTTGCTGTGCTCATGGGCGCAGCCTTCTGGCAAGCTGGCGCCAACAGGTGGGCTTTTACCCTGTCAGCACATCTTTGCTATGACGACACCATCATGCAACATCATGGAGAGGATTTGGGACACTGAATTCAGCCCTCTACCCTCCCATGCTATTACTGAATGCTTGTAGTGATACATGCATGCAATCACATGCTGACTGCTGTGTGTATATCACTGCACAGGACTACGGAGCTTGGGGTCCTGCAGGTGGCAGCTTCCCAGTACCTGGCAGCTCTTATCATCGGCTTTGTCAACTCGGCAACAGTTCAGCCTGTCATTGCCATTGAGAGGACAGTCTTCCACCGAGAGAAGGCAGCAGGCACGCACTTGCTCTTGTCATATGCTGTATCTACATTTTTTCGCATCCAGAATGTGTGCCCGTTGACGATTACCGAGTGTACCATGCATGCTCAATTGGTGCTCAGCCTTGTTTTCCTTGCAGGCATGTATGCCAGCTTCCCATATGCGCTGGCTCAGGGCGATGTGGAGCTGCCTTATATTGTAGTGCAGACTGTCATCTGGTCCCTGATCACCTATTTCATGATGGGCTTCGAGCTCCAAGCAGGTCAGAAACATCTCCGTGCAGTCACTTCATCACTGTGTATCAAGCTATGCGATATCTGCTATCATGCTAGCATGCCTGCAACTGCATTGGCCAGATGAACGTCTCAGTCTTCTGTTTTTTTGCCAATGTCAGAATCTCTATTACACCGCGCCTGTTAAAAGGGTGCACTCTGAAGTATTGACTCTGTTGTCTGCAGGCAAATTCTTTTGGTACTTGCTGTTCACACTGCTGACCCTGTTGTACTACACCTTCTATGGGCTGCTAGCAGTGGTGCTGAGCCCAAACCTGCAAATCTCATCGGTGGCCTCCACGCTCTTCTATGCCATCTGGAATCTGTTCTCGGGCTTCCTTATCACCCTGCCCCAGATGCCGGTGCGCACATTTCCAAATTCTACCTGCTCCCACTTTTCTCTTTGTTGCTCAACATGCAATTGCCAACCCCGGTCTTTACTTTTGACTCCCGCTGCTGTCAATCCAGTGATGGTGGGGCGGTGGGCAGATTTTCTGCATGTCTGGACTTGATCGGTTGTCGTGAGATTTTTCTGGTGGTGTTGAAGAGCTGAATGCATGATTGTATGCTGTGCAGGGTTGGTGGTCATGGTACCTGTGGCTGTGCCCAGTGTTCTGGTCTTGCTGGGGGCTCATCACAACGCAGCTGGGCAATGTCCAGGAGCCCATGACGCTCCAGAATGGCATTGTGACTCAGGTGAGGCAACAACCCATCTGCCTTGCTTCTTCAGGACACTGCATGTATCATCGTGCAGGAGTGACTTGAGCTACTTTGCAACGTCTTACTGAGGGGCAATGTGCATGCAGGTGGATGTTTACATCAGGGACCATTTCGCCTTCTACTACGAATGGAGAGGCTGGGTCATTCTCGTGCTGCTAGCGTTTGTGCTGGCATTCAGGGTTGGTGCTATTGTGGCGGTTACAAAGCTCAGCTTTGTAAAGCGGTGATATCTGCAGTAACTAGATGTGCTAGGTAGCCCAGGTATGCCCATTCCTTCAAGTCTGCAGAAAGATCTTCTAGTGTTATTTCTCACTCTAGCAATACCGAGGGCCTCTTTATGAGGCTACTAGAATTAATGCGTTGATTCATTTGGAGCCCTGTATATGATTCTAGGACTGCCATTGCAGTCTTTGCATGATAGGTATTGCTGAACTGGTGCCCAGCTGGATGACAATTGCAACGATCCGCCAGCATGAAATTGGTGCTGTGACCGAGTGTCACGAGCATGATGACATCATTTGGATTGGAGTAACTCCATGTAGATTTTATGCTGCCATTAAAGTGCCATAGAGGCATATGCCTGCAGTGCACTTCCCAGAAAACATGCCGGAAGTGCCACTCAATCAGTGATTAGATCACTTGCGACAACGATATCGCAGGGGTTTTATGCTCCCGGCTTCATCCTGTGATTGCCATTGTGAGAAAATCTAATAAATATCATTCAAATTGAGCAGGGATAATAGTCAGTGGATGATGTACAGATCTGAGTTGCATGCATGCAGAAGTGGAGAGAAACTGATCGGCCTGATCAGGCAGGTGGACGAGCATCACACAAGCATGCCACAACAGGAAGTTTAAATGTGTGCAGATGTCTCGTCCTACAAAGTTGGACAGTAGTTGGATTATTAATTGCATTTCCAATAACAGAAGGAGGTGTTTGCCTGGAACACAGCCTAGACTGCCGTGTGCAAGACAAACATCTCTAGTGATCCAGACAGATCAATATCGTATTATGGAGAAATCACTCACACCTCAAGCTTTCGCGTCCAATAGTCTTAATAGAAGCATCACAGAACGCCGCGACAAGAATTTCTTGGAAGATACCTTCCCTGAATCCCTGTTTTTGGTTGTTTCCAACGGCAAGGTTGTGGTTTGGCGCAAACCAAAGACAGAGCTTCGATGGTTTAGGCAATCCGAGTTACAAAATCTTGCCTATGAGCCCTGTTCCGACGTCCTTTCCAGGCGTGCAGGTATTTAAACTTCACCATTATGTGGCCATCGTGTACCCTCGCCTGAAGGTCTGAACCATGTAACAAATATCTGACAGTCGCCTGGGCCTTTCCCAGTGGGCATGTCTGCAGGTGAAATTGACATCAGCCCATACCTCTTGGGCCAAGGAGTAGACACCAAGAAGTGGAAGTGGGTGCTGGCTCCTAGCGGAGACCAACTCGAAGAGTTCAAAGCTGGCAGAGACTTGGACTTTGTGGATCTGCGCTCGTTGATGGCGGAGCTCTCTGTCGAAGACTTGGCAATTACAGGGCATGCTGTGGCTCTCGCCCAATGGCACCAGGTACTTCAGTCTAGCTTCATGACCAGAACCAGCTGATGCTTGACAAGTTCATGGATCACATTATGCAAGCTTCTCCAATCTGTGGAAACTTCCTGTGCACAGAATCACATGTACTGCGGCAAGTGTGGCGGGCCGGCAGTGTCGATAGAGAGTGGCAGTAAGCGGCAGTGCACGAAGGACCCGGCTCACAGGGAATATCCTAGGACCGACCCAGTGGTGCGCCTCATGACACCTGGACCTGCAACTCCAGCTCTCACTCCTGTCACCCCATTGCAGAGCTTGTGCATTTGCCAGGGATGGAAATGTGCACATGCATCTCTTTGTGCTACTCAGCGTTTTTTGGGAAGGATCTGTGGCATGCTTCTCTGGCTGTGCTAGTCACTAATTTCTTGGCAGGATCTCTGCGCATGCTTCTCTTGTTGTGATACTCACTAATTTGATGGAAGGATCTGTGCGCATGCATCCCTTTGTGCTAGGCAAGATCTCCAGGTAAGGACGTGTGCGCATGCATGCAGGCGATCATGTTGGTGGAATCTGTGGATGGGCAGAGTGCGCTGCTGGGCAGACCACGCTCGCTGAGCAGGAGGGGCCCTGTCCTGACCTGCCTCTCCGGCTTCATCGAGCAAGGAGAGTCCATCGAGGAAGCGGTGCGCATGACCAAGATCCTGTACCCGATTGCCAGAGTCTTTCTGATAAATATCCTGGAATCAGGCAATGCGCCAAGCTGTGTCATCTCAGTACACAGGGCTTGTATTGAGGAACATTTGAATCACTGTACAGGTGAAGCGAGAGGTGAGGGAGGAGGCTGGCGTGCAAGTGGGCGCTGTTCATATCCTGGGATCGCAGCCCTGGCCTGTCGGTGTGCCCCTGCACCTATCTCTACTGCCGTGACATTTCACCAAGCATCATTGAGGATGGATCATTTACTTGATCAGGCACATGCCATGGCTCGCGACGAACTGGCGCAGAACTGGCAATGCTGTTGGGCATGCCGACTGTGCCTTGCAGCCACCAGAAGATTAGCTTTGCCTATGGAAATGCTAGTGCTGGGAGATGAGCATTGGCGTTTTGGTGGCAGGCCGCGGCGGCTCTTGTGAGCTGATGATAGGGTGCGTGGCCAAGGCCACCAGCGATGAGCTGCATGTGGACAGGAGCGAAATGGATGAGGTCAGGTGGATCCACCGGGACCAAGTGGCCAAGGCTGTGGAGAGCAGCTCCAATGCTGACAACCCCCTGCTGGGTGCGGCCCACCTCTCTCGCAACTCTTGACATCACATCACTTGAACTGGGTTCAAAAACATTCATGAAGATTCATGTGATCACACGGTCCTTGATGAAGGGCTTCAGGACATTTCCAGCACTCAGTGGCTGTTGCTCTCTGCCAGAAGGCTGCCAGAGATATCTCGTCGATGTGACAGAGTCTGATTTAACATAATTAGATGAAGGAATGGTGCTGGTTGCAGGCGGAGATGCCAAGCTTGGTGCTGATCTAGACTTCTTTGTTCCACCGCCGTGGGCCATTGCGCATCATCTCATCAAGCTGTGGGTCGAGCAGCCGACCGGATGGTTCTCTAAGCTTTAGCAAATTTGCCATGCACATGCTTGAGTACACGGCCAAATGTAGAGGAACATCTGGTGAAAGACTTGTGTCTTCAAGGCACGTCTAGTAGATGTTATATGTCTAGTGGTCACACCCACATCAGATTGATTCCTTTTAGGACGATTCTACTCCAACTTGTCAGATGGCTTCAACAGACAGCTAAAGGCATTCGAATCCCCATGGCGGGAATCACAGTGTCAGATATTTGTTTATAAACTAATTAGTCCATTTGGACATGTACAATATCTAGTGAATACGTTAAATATAGGAGTACATTGTTAGGAGTGATGCTCAATACAGCATCTCACAGTTCGAAAGAATGGGTGGTGCACATTTCAGAGAATAAAAAGATGGCACAATCTAGGCCGCCATAGCGTTTGCGTGATGGTCGCCTCTGGACGCCCCATCCTGTGGCAGGACCTTGTAGGGATTGAGGATGCCATTTGGATCGAACACCCTCTTGATCTGTCCCATCAACTTCACAGCTTCCTGGGACTTGGTGTACCTGCCACCCACCAGCATGCATTGTTCAGGGTCTACGCACTAACCTTCCAGACTTTCTTGCAGTAACAGCTCTGGACAATGCATGCATCGCCACTGTTGTGCCATCCTTCAAGCATCCAGACAGATGACAGATTGTCACGCAACAAATTCATCGCTCTGCTGACATCATTGGGTGCCCAACAATTTTCAACACCTGCAAGCACTCCCAACGACAATGACAGCAGAACTACCTCAGCTTATGTGCGCATTATAACCACATTGCAGCCCCTCACCCGATGCAGTCCGCCTTCATCTGGCCGAGGCCGTGCTCGGCGCTGATGCTGCCGCGGCGCGCGGCCGTCCACTCGTACACGAACGGCTCGATGTGCTTCAGGATATTTTCGTCGTAGTGCTTTGTGGAGATGTTGAGGTGCAGGTTGCCGTCCCCCAGATGCCCGTAGCCCACCACCTCCACTGGCAGCCCCGCCAGCCGCTGCCGGGTCTCTTCCACCAGACTGTACATCTCCGGCACCGGCATGCTCAGGTCGTACTTGTACACCGCGCCTGCCGGTGCAGAACAGACCCCTCATGAGAAACGGCCCTCGTTGTCCCTCATGGATGTTGCAGGGTGCAGCCACAAGGTAAGGACACATTGAATCTCCTGGTGCATGGCCATGGAAGGACGCTGCGAATCTGCGCATCAGAACGTCCAACATGCGAGCAAGCTCCACAAACTGCCAGCCGCAGTTGAAGAAGGTCTGGGCAAAAGGGAGCCTTCCTGCTGCATGGCGCGCTTCAGATGCATGACACAGTCGATCCACTCATTCTGTTTGTGGCAATGAAAGAGAGCTGCTGTTCTACAGTAACTAACAGGAGTTTGCTCTCGAGGAAGGGATGGCACCTGCGTGCTTGAGGGCGACGGAGATGCCTTCCCTGAGGCCCCAGATGGCGGCCGTCTGCGTGCTGTCTTGCGCTATCGTGCCGTCCAGCACCCACCCCTCCTCCATCACCTCCTCCAAGAACCCCTGGACCCATTAAGAAATCTCCCTTCACACCACTGGGACCAACATGTATACAGCCAACAGCCATGACCCATAAGGGTGCATCGGAAGGTTGCATCTGATGCCTCCGCTCCAGTCTCGCACAGCCATCACGCATGACTGGAACTACCCTTACAGGAATTGCTGAGCATGGGTACCTTGCACAGGCTTGAGAGTGGGAGGAGGGGAAGGTACAAAGAGGAATGTGGTCATGCCAAGAGTGAAGGCCACCAGGGGGATGCTGGGGGCCTCCGTGGGTATGCAGGCAGACCCGGTTGTCAGCCGTGTGCGGCCGGCGGCCCTTCCGGGCCGCCCCGCACAGATCTCTCTTGGCAGCGGAAGTGGGGGGCCCACTGATTGCACCAGTGGACCCCAGGCTATTGAGCTGCCTTCATAACTAAGATTTGTCATATGCACGTCCACTCCCTCATCAAGAGAGACTCTGTTTCATAAAACTGTGCTCTCTCGAACACCCACCCACTCTGTGGGGACCAACAATCATCTATGCTTGCAGGCTTTGAGAAGCTTTCATTGCAGGGTTGTCACTTGCATTCCCAGTCCCCGCCCAAGAGGAGACTGCGCTCACATCACTGTACCACTACATGACTAATGAAGGCCATTGTGCAAGGTGGAGAGACCCCGACCTCCATTTTTTCATAGTCGTGCGCCTCGTTGCTGCCGGAGGTCTCCACCACGAGGTAGAAGGGCGTTTGGGTGTCTGGCAGGGGGTTGCGCACGCCCTCCAAGTGCTCCAGGGTGAGCTCCAGCGACTGCTGGTCCAGGAACTCAAAGGCCGACAGGATCTCGCCCAGCTTCTGCCGCGCCCTCACAAACACCTACACACCACCCTTTTCAGTGGCTGCTGGGGTCATTACCTCAATTGTACCCACAGAAATCCAAGATGAAGTCTGTCATTCCAAGTAAGCCAGGGTAAAGGGTAAGGGTTAGAAGGCATCCCTTGATGCTCAAAGAAGTGTTGTCACGCCATTGGAAGGCGTTTAGCATGGCGGCATCCTAGAGATGTGACATACCAGTATTAGCAGCAAGGGCGCACCTTTTGGATGGTTGCAAAGTCTGGGACTGCGAGGTAGCTGACGTGCACCGCCGACGGCCGCGGCGGGCACAGGATGGAGACAGCTGTGACCACGCCCAGCGTTCCCTCCGCACCTGTACCATGCCAAACAAGGATCAAAATAGAGTTTTTCCTCTTAACTTTGTCATTTTAAGTGCTTATGAAGTATTTCTATCTATAAAGGAGATAGTACCAGGCAATGCTTTTGTTGCGGTGTGGAATGGTCGGGCAAGCGCACCAATGAAGAGCTGTTTGAGATCGTAGCCGGTGTTGTCTTTGCGCAGCGTTTGTAATGTGTCGACGATTGTCCCATCCGCCAGCACGGCCTCCAGCCCCAGCACTGTGCCGTGCAGGCTACCGTACCGCAACAGCCGAAGCCCACCTGGCAGCCATCGCAGATCACTTTTCAACACTACTTTTGTAGACTACTCATTACTCTGGCCACCATGGGCAAAGCAGTTGAGAACAATCACTGTTGTACCAGAACCATCTAATGAGCCCTTCAAATGTAATGCCCGCACTCGCTCAACACCGCCCAATGCGCATGCAAGCGAGATAGTCCCTGCCACCACTGATTCTACTGGGAGTAGAGGGCGATGTTGGTCATGCAAAAAGAAGGCCAAGCAGCGCAAAGTCCATTTTGTGCCTGGCGCACCGGCATTGGTGGAGACGTTGCCGCCAATCTGGCAGCTGCCCTTGGCGCCCAGATCAAGTGGCATGGTGAATCCATGACCCCCCACATGGCGGTCCAATTCCTCCAGAATGCACCCAGACTCGCACACCAGCGTCCCGCTTACCTGCCAGACACAACACGGCAGCTTAATTGTCCTCTCTATGGGAACATGCAGCATGTTCATGAATTAAGATTCTGATGTGTAGTGCAGCGTTGGAGAGGGTGCGCACCTCGTCAAAGGAGATGACACGATTTAAATTGGTTGTGGTGAGGACGATCTCATCGAAGAGAGGTACGCTCCCTCCTACCAGTCCAGTGTTGCCTCCCTGCCAGCACATAGAATCCTTCATATCAAAATTGACCAGGGGTGCATCAATTTGAGCGCGAGGAGAAGGGAACAGGAAGAGGTGCAATGACTGTGCCCACCTGTGGCACGACGGCCAGCCTCCTTGCATTGCAGTGCGCGAGTATCTTGGAGACCTGCTCTGTAGACTTGGGCCGAAGGGCAACAGTGCTCTTCCCCTCGTACTTCCCCATCCAGTCCCTGTCATCAGGGTATCCCTCAACTGGCAATGGGGTCAGACTACTTGATATCCTTTGACATCATCATCAAACTCACTTTGCATCTTCCAAAAGCTAAATGAAAGACACACTGGTTCAGAGCTTGCAAAGCTGTACTGTCGGTGATGACCCCGGTGTCTCCAAGCAGGCCGCGAAAGTAATCAATATCACTGCTTTCAACCCTTGCATAGCTGGGATCCCGAATCAGCGGCATTGTGGATCCATGACGCACAGCCCACCACCCATGCAGGCCGCTCGCTTTTGCGAGTTTCTGTGCTATATTTCGAGCAAGCATACTAGGAGTTGGACACTTCACATATGGTATTTAAAGGGTGACTAAGCTCGCGCAGATCATTTAGAGCACGATAAAATTGCTGTTTCCAGATCTCTAGTCCAACAGATCAGACATCGAGAAGCCAGGACGAAGAATTGCTTGGCAGAATCTGAATTTTCCAATGGATAAAGCATACAGGTTACCAACTAGCACTTCGATTCTGATGATCTTGCATTCGTCTGCTGAGAACGTGCAGTTGACTTGAAATCTTCCATATCGACCCTTTCCTCGGCTAGGGTCGACGTCATAATAGTCCCCTCATGGCCCAAAGTTGTTACTCCCGACAGATGCAGGAGGTCATCGATTCAAGCCTGGCGGTCCATCACTATTGAAAGGTGCCAGAGAACTTCAACGTCCATCTTCATCAGTATATCATTTGCACATACTTGATGGCTCATGACGGATGGCATGGCTTTATTGGGTAGCAAGCGAACCCACTAGTTCATGGAAGCGTCGCAATATATTGTTCAATGGTCGAATCTGAAATAGATCCACAGCGTGCTGCGGCGAGCAGGGCTTTCTCAGGAGCTATGTCGGGGTAAGTGGCATTCTGAATGATCTCTGACCTGTCTTTCAGCATCGATGACACCTGTGCGGTGGCCACTGCAGATTGATGCTTCCCAATCCGTTATTGTCCTCCTGTTCAAGTGATGGACCTGGAGCTACTGCGCTGAATGTGATTTTATTTTGAGCAGGTTGAGGCATAGGGAGTTGAGCCAGGCTGACCTGCGAGAATTTGATTATGAGGTGTCCAGAACCAAGCACTCGGCAAACCGGGAGAGTAAAGTTGAAAACACGATCGAGGTAATGGATCTTTGAAAAGTGAGATTGATGCACTCAATGAAGTAGGACGTGCCTTCATTCTCAGATTCTTTTTGTGACTGCAGGACTATGTGGTCAAATCAGAGGAGAAACGACTGTCTCACGAGTCCAGCTCCATGCTGTGCGTCTGAGTCCCTCTTCGATGCATTTATGGTTCTGCATCATGTGTGGGTCATGCATGTCATGTCAGCAACTGTTGGCGCACAACAAACTGGTCTCACATCATGCTAATGTCTGCAGGCGGGACCTGCTTGACATCAGTCCTCTGGTACAAGATGCAGCGGCTGCAATTGTGGATGACTCATTTCTGCGCTGCTTCCAGTCCCAGTCGACTGACCCCTGGAACTGGAACATCTACTTGTTCCCCTTGTGGGCTGTGGGCATGGTTGTCCGCTACCTAATACTCTTTCCTTTGAGGTGAGCCATCCTGCACTCTGTTGTGTGAATTTGGCGCCTAAGTCCGTCAAATACGGTAATGTCAATTGCTTCACATACTCTGAATTGATGCAATCAATGTTGTGCTCTGCAGGCTGATCGTACTGCTGGGCGGCTTCATCATCTTCTTCATTTTGTTCTTCGCTGTCCATGCAATCTTCAAGGTGGGCCTCCACTCATCGTCCATGTTATTCCAGGCGGTGCAACGCAATGGGCACACTGTCAAATAGAAGGAAAGCCTCGCCAGGCTACCCCCCTTCTGCACTTCGGAGCCCTTAACCTTATCTCTGCACTCCTTACGGGCAGTGTCTGGGCCCTAAAGTGGTGCAATGCTATGGCACCTGGATGTACATTTCTAGGGTGCCTTTGACACATAATGGGCCCATAAAAGTCACATTCAGCGCCCGGATTGTACTATCTGAGCGCTCACCCTGCCAACACAGATCTGCGAAAATGCATCACCACATGAGTCTGAGAAGTGAGCACTTGCATGGCGTGCAGTCGGACCATGCGCGGCGGTCGCGCTGGGAGCAGTCGCTGGTGCAGTTCCAGTGCCAGATGTTTGTGGCCTCCTGGACAGGAGTGGTGCGCTATCACGGGCCGCGCCCGGTCAACCGCCCCAACCACGTGTGGGTGTGCAACCACACGTCCATGATCGACTACATCATCCTGTGCGCCTACTCGCCCTTCGCCGTCATCATGCAGCTGCACCCCGGCTGGGTCGGCTTCCTGCAGACCCAGGTCCTCAACTGCCTCGGCTGCCTCTGGTTCAATCGCACCGAGGCGCGCCCCTCAATTGAGCCCACCTCCTTCCTCTGCTTTGCATGCTGCAGCATGCTTCAAGGATGTCCAAAATTTGCCGAGGTTGAAAGCCCACCCGTGCACAGAGCACCCCGCAGTCTGTTCACCATGGCTGCCAAGCAGGATTCAATCTGTGTTTGAATGTGTCTTGCTCCGCGACCATGGCGCCAGGACTGATCGTTGCTGCACAGATCCTTACCGGACAGTATATCGACTGTGCTGTCCTCATTTCCATCACGCTTTGTCACTTTGGCTCATGCTTCGTCTCTTTGGCACATGCTTTGCTAATCAAAAGCAAGATGTAGACACATTCTACTATCATATGGAATTGAAGGGGCGTCAACATTGCTGCAAAGCTCAGGTGAAGGATCGGCTGATAGTGGCGGAGCGCATGAAGGCGCACGTGCAGGCGGCCGACACGACGCCGCTGCTGATATTCCCGGAGGGCACCTGCGTGAACAACGAGTACTGCGTCATGTTCAAGCGCGGCGCCTTTGACCTGGGCGCCACCGTGTGCCCCATCGCCATCAAGTACAACAAGATCTTCGTCGACGCCTTCTGGAACTCCAAGCGCCAGTCCTTCACCGCCCACCTGGTGCAGCCCCCTCCCAGCCTGTCATCACGTCCCCTGCAACAAATCATTGCATTTTACAGCCAGCAGCAGGGGTGCAGTACACACCAATATGATGCTGTCCTTTCGGGCGTGGCATCACGGTCATGCATGCTGATTCCCTCACCGTGGGCCACCTGCTTCGGCCGTGGCAGGCGACTGGATGTCTCAAGGAGCTCCTGTGTGAGTGCATGCACTGCTCAGAGCGGAGGTAAAGCACAACCGCTGCATTGGATGGTGCCTGCACAAGCAGTGAGGGCTAGCAAGGTGGTGAAAACATTGCAGAAGTTTAGGGTCGCAGGGGTTAAACAAGGGTGGAATGCGCGCGCGCAGGGGAAGCTGATGACGAGCTGGGCGGTGGTGTGCGACGTGTATTTCCTGGAGCCGCAGACGAAGCTGCCGGAGGAGAACGCGCAGCAGTTTGCGGAGCGCGTGCAGAAGATGATTGCCGAGCGCGCCAAGCTGCAGGTGGCGCCCTGGGACGGCTACCTCAAGTACTACACCCTCGGCGTCAAGGTGCGCTGGCTTCCCCTCAAGTCACGGCAGTGCCTTTCCCTGCACTGCTTTTGCACTCTGGTTAATTCTGACTGTCCATGTAAAGAGTGTGATGAGAGAGCCTCCCGAGAGTCTGACTGCGCTTGTGCCCCCTGTCTTGCCCATTGTGCTCGTGGGGCTCTTTCACGCTGGTCAAGAGTACATGCAGTCGATACATCTGCAGCTTTCCATGAGGCAGTGTCAGTGGGTGCATCCGTCTGTATTTGAGTGGGTTGTATGGTGCCAGAAAGAGTGACATGCGTGCATTGGGGACAGAAAGGGGGGTATTAGGGAGTCAGACGTCCTGAGATGACCATCGGGCCTCGCTGTGGCCGCACTTCCTATTTTGTCTCAGATTTGATGTATGGTGCAGCACCCGGACCTGATCGAGAAAAGGCGCAAGGTATTTGGAGAGCGCATCGCCCGCTATATCCGGCCGCAGCCGCCGGCGCGGCCCCCAAAGCCGCCAACCAATGCCCTGAATGGCACAGAGGGGGCGCGGCAGCGGCCAGTAAGCCGGGCCACGACATGAAGCGTGCTGCAGGTCTTGTCATGTTGGAACACTGGTCACGAGCGAGAGAGAGAAGAGAGGCTTTCATTGGTTGTGCCCTCATGTCTCTGTCAGTTGTGGCAGACAAGCGGGAGCAAGTGTGAGAATGGCCCGAGTTGCCCAGTGCTGTGGGTGCATATGATCATGGGGTTGCCCCCAAGCTGTGTAGATTGCCCCGCTTGAATAATTTCTCGTTATTTGTTGTATTGCTGAACAGGGTCTTTGTCCGCAATCTGCATTCAAAAATTGTTTGGACTTGTAATATATAGAAAATCTCATTGAGAAGGGTACTATTTGACATAATGTCTGAGTTTGCAAATTGGTTGATAGTTTAGCTGCGCTCCCAGTTGCCACACTTGTAGACTGCTTGAATATGGGATTGCATGCGGCCACCGCACAAAAAGATCCAATGCAAAGCGCTTTTTATCACCTTGCAATCTACTGGACCGTACAGATCATGATCAAATGCCCATCATAGAGTACAGCGAAAATGAAATTTAGGTTGTCAAGGTCGAATTAAATGACCGTGCGCATTGGTAATAAAATGTTGTCAAATTTCAAAGATGCTGCAGAGGCGCATGCCTGCATTGCATCCAAATCAAATACTTTCAAAATTGCCGATGATCAGGTACCTCCCTTGATGTTTCATCTTTGATGCTGTTTGTGGCGAGCCCCTTGTAAGCTTGCTGCACAAGGGCCCAATACATGCATTGGGGGCTGCCAGTGGCGGTCACAGGTACCCTGATGCGTCGCTGTCATCGTCGGGGTCTTGCTGGGGCACCTGCTTCCTGGGCCTCTCCTCGATGGGCACGCCATAAGCCCCGCTCATTGCCGCGAGCGCCTCCTGCCTCTGCGGCCTCTCCTTGTGGTGCTTCTTGCTCTTGTGGTGCCGCTGCAAACACATCCCCTTGATCAGATCGCGCAGCATTCCACAGCCTTGTGTGCAATGCCGCGTAGCACTGAACACCTCTCCTTTTCGTGCGCCATCAGCAGCAGCGTCAACTTATTGTAGTTCGTTGTTGAACGGGGTGAGTGTCTTGCAAGACAGACGTTGCATGCGATTCACTATGCCACTTTCTTCCCTCATCCATGAGCGATGGCAAAGGCGCAGCACTGTATCATCCCCTGCATGCTACACCCCGTCTTGGTGTGGGTCCACAGGGCGGGTCACCTTGGTGGGGGTGCCGTCCTGCTGCAGTGACATGGGCGCTCCCGGGCTGGACTGCGCGCTGTGATCCATCGCGTAGCTCTCGCCCGGCAGGATGAAGCTGTGCGTGCTCAGCGGGCTGTCCAGCATCGTCACCGGCTCCTGTAACTCAAACCAATTGATTACTCATAGTGATGATCCACAAAAGTACTGCTGCATTAACGGGGAACACAGCATGTAACAGGAGGGGAATCCGAGTAGATACTTCCTACTGGGACAACCCCTGGGTGGACCCAGCAGAGACACAGCCGCAAGAGAAGAATTGAGCCTAAACTCATTTTAGACCCACAAAAGCAGTTGCTGAGCAGATCTTCCTCAAGCACCCTCACTACCTAGCGCATGCTGCAGGAGAAGCAGCATATGCAGCTTATCTAGCAAGGCCTCTTAAGCAGGGACAATCCATATACCGCACGACTATCTGCCAAAGGCTGGTGTTTGTGCTGCAGGGCTGTATTCATGTTGCCTACCTTGTGCAGAGAGTTGCAAAGGAATTAGCAAACGTTGGGGCAAGGGTGGAGGAGGAGACCTCACCAGGAGTGTGTGGAGGTGGCTGGGGCGCTGCAGGGGGCTGGAAATCTTGGCAGAGAAGTCAGTGGACGAGCGCAGCAGCGGGTTGGAGGCCAGAGATGAGCGCATGCTGAGCGTGGATGATTTCCTGCTGGGCGGCCCAAGAGAGGGGCTGCGGCTTAGCGAGTCCTCCTCTGCGATGCTGCTAACATTACTCACTTGCGCGCCGGGCGGCCGGTAGAGGGATCGCCCCAGCAGCCCAGACACTGGCTGCTCCTGCTGCTGCACACCGCTGCAAAACAAAGCAAAATCCCATAAGTAGTTGCTCGATCGGCCCGAGAAAGAGCTCATCCAGCATGCCGTTGCATGACTCATGGCCCTGGTTTGACTTGAATGTGGAATGGTCGGCCTCTGTCCAAGACAAGCAGCTCTGCAATTGCATGCGCTGCAAATTGCCTTGCACAATGAAGTCCCGTCCTGCGTGCACACCTTGCACTGCAAATGATGGCGGGCCCTTTGGTGGGGCCCTCAAAGAGCAATGATGTTTGTTGTAGGAATTTTATGTTTCAGATGCCCCTCATGTCTTAGTCGGGACGAGCGTGCTATACCCGGCATGGATATCGATGGTGTGTTCTGCAGTGGCATGCGGCATGTCACTAAAGGCCTCCTTGACTGCGGTCTTGGCGCTGCCAGCAGCTTTTCGAAATGCTGCCACAGCCTTGTCGGCCAGCAGCATGCTCGCCGCATCCCCGCTGTCCCGCAGCACTCCGATGCTCTCCTGTGCGCACCAGCCCTGCCTCAGAAATTCCGTGCTGCTGTCACAATGTGCCGAGCCAGTGCGACATCATGGCCTCAAATAGTGCTGTCGCTTCCTGCTCTCCTTCGAAACCGAGTTTCCGGGTCGCAGAGTTACAGGATAACTCCTGCATGGCTGCAAAAGCAGCCACCTGTGTGTCCCGGCATCTTTGTGAGGGCCCAATAAGCAGCGCTGTGTATAGCTTCTCCAGAGGCAGGATAAGCAGCACCTTCCATCGGTTGCACATTGGTCTCAGCTATTTCTGTAAAGGCAGTACACGTGAATAGAAAGCAAGCGGGCCGCGGTGGGTGCAGGGGCGCACAGCAAGGGCATTGGCGTGCAGCGTCAGGGGCCGTCCCTCCTCCAGCAGCCGCAGCTGATCCGCCAGGCTGGAGCGTGCTGCGCGGACGCGCGCGCTCTGCACGCTGCGCACGCTCTCTCGCCGCAGCAGCGCTAAGAGGCTGATCACCACCGGCGCCGCCATCGATAGCAGGGTCACAATGGCCTGCACGCCCAAATTTGGACTCGCTTATTCCAGAAGTGTATCAGATTGAGAGCTTGCCAGCTGGCCAAGTGCTCTTCGGTGACCACAGTTGTCATCTTGATTCAAGATGTCGCCAGCATTAGTCATTGCTGACATGTGTCAGCGGCATTTGCGGCACTTGCATCAGTCAATATTGGCAGCTTCTCTGCCCCACCCGTTATCAGCTGCCAAGAGCTTACATAGAAAGCGCACAGACTGTACTCTAGCATACCACTTCTTTGATGGCCATTACACCTTTGTCATGCCCCGCACATCTGTCATGAGGTATCTCCAGAGATGATGGGATCGCACCGTCACAGCGACTATAATTCTGTTGCTGTCAAACTTGGTGCAGAAGTTTGTGGACGGCGCGCTGCACCCGGCACACCCCGGTGCACTGTCCAGATCCGCCTGCAAGCCAGGAAATATTAGTAATCTTGAGCAACAGATGCCGGCACATGTTCTTGGCGTGCTGCGACAAGCTGTAAGAAATAAGAGGTCAGCGTTTTGAGCGAGGCTGACCCGTGTGCAGAGGTCCGCAGCAGCACACGCGCAGGATGAGCAGCCTGAAAAGGCAGCCTGGTGCATTGTGCATCTGCAAGGAAAGCAACACAAGACTTTCAGTTCTTACCGAGCCAAAGCTCTGTCCAAATTAGAACTGCCCTTTCACCAGCACCAGCAAGAGCTGCCATTGCCCCGCAGCCTTGGGTTCTCTGCTTGAAAGCGGAACATTAGTGTGACACGTGTATAACCAGTGTGCGCATTTCTGTAACGTGATGAAGGTCAGATGAGGCCAGCCTCTGCACCTGAACTCCAGCAGAGCAAAGTTTGCGGCATCATGCGCTGTCAGGGCAGCAGCTGCAAGTCCCCCCAAGACAACATGCAAAGACAGCCATCCAGCATTCCCGCTTGCCAGAGCAATGATACCCTGCACAGTGTGTTTTATCTCAGCTGGCTGCTGCAGCATCTCGGAAAGGATGCAATCATCAGGCAGGGAATATCTGATTTTATAAATTAGAATGGTAAGGATATGGTGGGGCAGAATGCACCAGCAGTCCAGCCAGTGTGGATATCCCCCAATGGACAAATGACTCTATGGACCAGCGCATGTGCCCATTGAACACCTGCATACAGACCTCACGATGAGAAGGAAACAGGGGGTTGACTAGGGAGCTTGACCTTGAACAATTTTGTACATGATCTGGAAGGCACACAGAGGCCAGAAGAAGGTAGCTCACCCATAGAAACGTCAAAGCTGGTAAGACTGCAGCTGCTGCGATTTGAATGATACAAACGAAGAAGCCCTGCACACGAACAGGCAGGATGTTTCAGGAGGATGTTCCCGGGTTCCGACACTCCAGATTTGTGCCAGATGTCCTTAAGCAGAGATCGATCTGTTCTATGATCGATCTAAAGAATTTAGATGGTATCGCTCACACAAAGACTGAGGCTGTCCAGCGGGGCTGAGCGTCTCCTCTTCGACCGAGCACCCACGCGGTGCACACGGAATCTCATGTTGTCAAAGCTGTGTTGAATAAATTAATCTAAAGGCTGCAAAACCACTTCATCTGCTTTTTCTTTTCGGCGGGAGAGCTCCAACCAACCTGGTTTTGTCGAGTGCAGCCTGCTGTTCATTCTAATTTTAGGTGGTGAAAATTGCCCGCTGCCCGATCTCTGGGCACTGCATTTGGGCTCAACGTTTCTGGCGCTAGAATTTCGAATTGGAGAGGTTGCAGAATTCTACGCCCTGATCGCTGCATGTCAAAGACGGACGCATTGATCAAGTAACGTCTTATTCACATCAGAGCGACAACGACTTGCCGTAGACAAAGGGTCGTGGAGGCGTTCTCCACACGGAGATATTGGGAGGTTTTATTTGTGCTTCCAGGGAAGCTTAATGCCCGATTTGTTTTCAAAGGTACATCCAGACTAACATCAACGTCATACGTCCTGCGATATACTGTTTGGGCAGCGTGCTGGTCAGTCTCTCTGTCACGGCATCTACCGTGTTCCACCAATCTTACTCTTGCTTTAAACCACAGCTGCATGCAGCACAATAGCATGACACTTCGTGAGATTTACTCAGTTTCTGTCAGTTGAGCAAACACACTACCAATCAATGTGATCCTGACTTCACCACGTATATTGCTGTAAAGCAGGGAAGCATCTTGAGGTGGAAGCCCAGCGAAAGAGGTCTAATAAAGAAGACCGCGATGAGCCAGCAGGCGCTCTCCATGACGGCAGTGCTGATAAGCTTGCTGTGCATCAGTGCACCTGCTATGATAATGGGTCAGCACCCTCGCAGAGCCGCTAGGGAAGTACAACAAACAGGTCCTCTACAGAGGCATCTGGCCGCAGAAGCAACAACTAGATTCTCCTCAAAGATCAGCAGAAAAGTCGTTAATGTGGAGGAAACAACTCATGATGAGGAAGATGAAGGCATGCAGCTGAGCAGTGGCTTCCCACAACATGAAAACATGAACTCAGAAATGGCAGGTGTGGTATTGCTCAATGCTGCACAACCATGCGTGACAATGACTCTCAACAGAGATCATCATGCACAGCTTCTGTACTCTGTTCCAAATAAATCTACACTGCTGCCAGGACTAGACTAGATAAGCAGCATGCCTGCTGCCTCTCCACCTCTCACAATCTCCGCACCTGCATGAGCTGCAACCTCTGCCGAACATACTCAATCTCTGACGCTCCTGTGCAGACCTTGGAGCTAGCTACTGGACGGCAGAGGATGCTGGTGTGGATGAAAGCATGGCTAAAGGGGATCAGGAGAGTGGCCGGGAAGGCGCCAAAGAGAGGCCAGAATACTGGTCCAAGTTTGGCATCGTGGGCGCGCCTCAGGCCATTCTGTACTACTCCTCTTTCGTTGTCTTCTCGCTGTTCATGTTTAGGAACAGCAGCCCAGGGACGACGGTCATGCCCAAGTCTGGGTGATGGCAGGAGGCTCATATTTCTGTTGCCGGACCACAAAAGCATGTTGTTGCGCATGCTTCCCGGTTTGGGAAAAGTTGTCACAAGTTGGCACGGTGCTGGAAGATGCTTGGGACATCCCAGGCAAGATAGCTCGTTGTTCTCATGAGGTGAAGAGCAGTCTGATGATTTCAATTGAGATTAACTGCAGTTGTACAAATGGAAGACACCGACTTCTGAAGATGCAAGACATGCAGTGTCTGGAATGCACAGATGCCCGTTCAATACTTGCTTGCAGCTAGCTGAGAAGTGCTGTTGAAATCACAGTGACCTCACCTTGGCACAAAATCGGCATGCCTGAGACATTGTTTTGATCAAGCGGATATTTTCGAATCCACCTGTAATAGTATTTAGCATGTCACAATCAGAGCTGTGTCACAGCATGAAGCTCAAACGTCACATAAAGACCGATGCACTCGTACACATGACTGACAAGCGCAAGTCTAGCGTTTTGTGAACGACATTGACAGTAATAGAAATATTGAAAGAAGACCAAGCCATAGTCTCAAGAATGAGAGCTCCCAAGTCTCCTTGTATGGCGCCAATTGCACCATGATCATGAGATACTACAGTATAGCTCCCTGGAACCTCAATTCTAGCGGACGCCTGGTTCAACTAGTTGTCCCTATCCAGATCAACTCTCTTATTGCGCTAGCGCAGTGAGAGTTTGTCATCAAATCAAGCATCGCCGGTTCAGAAGATGGATCTTCAGCACACAACCACGATAGAGAAAGTATGCAAAATTCGACCTATGCAGTGCCCTGTCCAACAATGTCCCTATCAATGAGTTGTATCAGCCACACATTGACCAACCACTGTCATCGGCTGCCTGCCTTGCTGTCTAGAACAGACTTCTTGGGGCCGCAGCACCCTCTAGTTGGTGCCCCCATACATGCCTGGTCACCCCCTTCTGCAGACAGAACTGAAACTTGTTCAAAAGTGATGCAAGATATCACGTTATGCGAGGACACTGCACATACATAATTTAATTCACCATGGAGTTTGCGCACTGTGCTTGTTCCTGTCGTCCCCCAGTGACTAGGCTGTTTGCACCGCTCTGGCCATCAGCAAAGTGACCAGCAGGAAGAAATCATACGTCCAGTACTTGGGAACGACAGTCATCTGACAGAGGCCCGGCACTGCCGAATACATATGGGAAATAAAGTAATGCCCAACAAAATCACCGCCGCCTCCTATGCAGCGATGCGGCACTCACAACAGCTCAGCACGGCAGTCAGCGGCCGAGGCAGCGCGCACGCTTTGATGCACAGGAGAATGCTGGGCTCGTGGAGCCCATGTGAGCCCTCCCAGATGCAGAGACATGTTCTCTGCACGCGGCAGCTCTGAAGAGCGGAAGCCGCAGCCGGCGCCGGCAAAAAGCAGCCAGAAAATGACGCCAGGGACCCCCTTCGAGAGCTGCCGCCAGCTTGCGGCGAATAATAAAGCCTAGCTGCTGGCCCAAAAGCCTGGAGTATACAGCGCGCCTGGATCAAGACAGCGCATAATGCTTCGGCTCTTCATCCCCCCAAATGCAGTCCGGGGCGGCATGCCACAAGCGGCACGCCCGCCCCGTCATAAAAACTACTGAAAAAAGTTCCATTCTGAGCATGCATCCCCCACCGGCTGAGCGCGCACGTGCGCTCGGCAGCCCGGCCCTTGCTGCTGTCATTTACAGCAAGCCTCAACACAAAGAGCAGGGTGCCCGCTTCCGCAGCAAGGCACCCAGCGACAAATTCGCTGGGGAACATGTCTGACATGCCCTTAAGCCATTGCAACACACCCAGTGGTTTGTCCCTCAATTTATTCGCGCATCCCCACTTCTCACACTTCTGCACCCCAACGCTAGGCCTAGCCGCTACTCAGGAAAGCGCAAATTGCCAGATGCGCCGAGCCATGCTGCTGCCCTCAGTGCCAGGCATCACTCTTCCCCCGGAGCAGCTCCTGTGAGAGACTGCCCCACCCAACAAACCCTCTCAGCCGCTGAAAGCGACCTTGAGCTCATCGGGTCCTGAAAGGAAGAGAAGGGATGCTACGGCACCGGAATCTACTACTGCACCCCAACCTGCATCAACCTCTCCAAAGATAAAAATTGTAGAGACAGAAGCACTCGCTCCCAACCTTGTCACCCACGCGCCTGGACATGTGCGCAACTGGAGGCACGCTGGAGCACGGACTCGCCAGTCATCACAAAATGTAGCCGACACGGACATGAACAAACGGAGGCTAGGGCGCTTCTGCAAGCTGCTGGGCTACAAAGGGAAAGCCACAACCATGGCTGTCTGCAGTGTCAGTTTGCCCCTCAAAAATTTTAAAGACGCAGTGCAGGCGGCAGGAGCCTCTGAGCGGTCCTAAAAGCATCTGTCTAGGCTCTGCTGATCTCCAGTGTAAACTCTACGAGCAGCGGCGGGGTCTGAGTAGCCGGGCAAGCATGCGTGTCACTGCTCCGGGTCGCTCTGGTGCTGGCTCAACTGGTGGGACTTGTGCGAATCCAGCGACGCCTGCGAGGGCAGCCCCGATGCCCTGCACAACAGATGGCCGTCGCAAAAGATCAGCACGACATTTCCTGCATGCTGGAACCCGCAATAACAGCTGGCAAAATTGCAGGCGTGCAATAAAACCAATATTAAGAAGCGGGCAGTTCCTCTAAGGCCATGTCATAAAAAATCCTGAATGAAGGGTCTGACTGCGCTTGGGGACATCGCATGCCATCCTCCATCACAGTGACTGGCGCAGTGACGGCAGGCTTGATGACTCTTCTTGGGGGGGCAAGAGGCGTGCCTGTTCTGCGATCTTTGCTGGGAGCCGCTGCCGCCGCGGCGGCCGTGGGAACGGGCGGACCGAGCTGTGGCGAACTGCGGCTGGTAGGGCTGCAGGCCCGGCTGCTGCAGCATGGGCTGCTGCAGCTGCGCGTACTGCGCCTGCTGCAGCTGCGGCTGCTGGGGGCCCTGCATGACTGCGTGCAGGGGCATGCCATAGCCCTGCATGCACAATGCTCAAGCTCAGCAACACCGTCAACTCAAAGACTTGCATGGTGAGTTTCTTCCTGTGCACTGCAGGCCGCAATCTCCCCTGTTCAGATGGAGAGACGCCAGAAGACTCACTCTAAATCAGCAAAGATTATCTTAATGGCAAGCCTTGGGCTTTAAAAATATGAGTGCTATTTGTTACAAGTGTATATCATGCACACCCTACAAGCACCTCACAAACAGACAACAACCTTTAAATACTCCTGATGACAGTCTCGGTCTGAAGCCCCTGCATTGATGAAGTTGATGGAAGCCGAGATCACCTGAGGGCCTTGGTAGCTGCCGGCAGAGTGGTAGTCGGCATACATGGGCATCGTGGGGCGCGCGTGGCTTATGTGAAGCATGGGCATGGGGGTTCCCTCCATGCCCTGCCCCGGCTGCGGCGCAGCCGCCATGTAGCCGTAGGGCGGCTGCATCGCCATGTTGCCGATCGGCACCAGGTGCCCCTGGCCGTAGATGGGCATCCCCTGCCCAGCACCCAACAAACAAATCAGCGCTAGGCAAGTGCCAGGCACCAGTGCTGTGCTATGCCCCATGCACCATTGGGCTTGGCCTGCCGTTCGCACAGGGGCCGGCACAATGGACCACGTGGCATACTTGCAGCATGCAAAAGTTTACCAGTACCACAATTTCTTACAGCCGCTGCTGCAATCCAGACTGGCTTGAGGAGGACAAAGGTGTATATGTGCAGCTTGGCAAAGCAATGAGTATTGGAATGAGACATGTCCTGTATAGAGCTGAGCAGGGGAAATGAGCGCGCACCGGTATCTGGGGCTGGGAGGGCACAAAGGCGTAGCCGGGGGGTATCTGCATGGGGTGCCCGTAGCCTGGCAGCGGGGCGACGTTGCCGACGGGCAGGAATCGGCCGGTCTGCTGCTGCTCCGGCGGCAGCGGCAGCTGCATGGGCACCATCACCTGCGGCTGCGGCTGCTGCCCCCGGGACGAGCGAGCCGACGCCGATGCGCTGGGCGATCCCGGGTCCGACAGCGGCGCCACGCGCGGCCCCCTGCCGGCCCCCGGCGGCGGCGGCGGCTGACCCCCCGCTCCCAGGTGGGGGAACTGCATGCGTCAAACAGGCAACTTGGACAACGCATTTCTGCCCTACGTATATACTTTATTATACACTTTCCATGCCTTTTTGGACCCCACCAATGTAACTTCAGCGGATATGCAAGGGGTTTTGCGTGCCATAGCACGTGTGCAAAAGCCTTTCATTTGCTCTTGAGCTTAAAAGCTGACCAACACAGGGAGTGCAGTACTTCAGATGCATTGGAAGAAGGGTGCTACAGAAGTTGGCTGCTTGCCGAGCGACCTCACACCTCTGAGGAGAAGGTACGCTGCACGGAAGGGTATGCCATGCCCTGCTCGCCGGGCCCAGGTCCAAACTGCTGCAGAGCCCTGCACACGCACCAGGGCTCCCCTCAAGACCCGCTCACGGCCACAAGTAGGCTCTCAATGGAGCAATCAATCCCGGCAACATCAAGAGCTCACAGCTATGAGCAACATAAACATGTGTGTGCAGGCTTGTGCAGAGCGGGATTTGGCGGGACGCACTCCCGCTGGAAGTCTGGGCCAGGCAAAGCCTCCTCCCAGCCGCGCAACAGGCCCTTCTTCCAGCTCGAGCCGGCGCCGCCGTCCTGCGGCCCGGGTCCCTTCCGTTGCTGGGCTGGCCCTGCAATTTCGCGCGCCAGGCTCCTCGACAAAAGCCCGCCACTGCCTGCAACGCCTGCTGCCACAAAACAAAGACCGTATGAGCCAATTTTAAGCAAAGGCGGGCCTTGCTGTCTGGGCAGATAGAGTGAAGCATGTATAGGGATGTTACGTCCCCCTTACACCCTCTAGAGCGAGAGGAAACGTGACGGGGCACATGCACAGTATGCGGAGTGATATGGACATTGAGTATAACATTTGGAGCGGCAGCGCGGATGCTCGCGCCCAGTCTTTTTAGTGAGATCCACCCTCAATGGTGGGATTGTGGAGACAGAAGGGTGCAAAGCACGGGCCGGACCTGGGCTTCCGCTTGTGCTGGAGTGGTGGCCGCTGGCGCGCCTCTCCAGAGATGGGCCCTCCGTGGGAAATGCGCGCGCCTTGGCCCTCTGGAACTCCTGCTGGCGCTCCAGCTGTGGCCTGTCAGACACCAGGTTGGAATCAAATCTCTCACCTCGGCACACTGATACATTTGTCTGTCGTGTTCTTGAGCCACAGGAACTCCATACAGTACAAGAAAAGGGAAGGCCCACTGTGGGATGGTCTTTTCAGGTCAGGATGAGGGGTGGAACCGTCTTACCGTGTCTCCAAGCCAAGAGGCCCTCTGCCAGACTGTGCCTTGCCTTTGACGCTGCCGGTGCCTGCTCCTTCAGAGTTCCCGCTGTCCCATTTGGAGCCCTCTCTCCTGGAAGCCCTCGCTGCTTCAGCGCCTTCAAGGGCAGCACTGCTGGAGTCCAAGCTCTCCTTGCTGCTGCTGGCAGCGGGGCCTCTGCCAGGATCGCTGTCTGCAGAGCCTCTAGAACCCATGGAAGTTTTCTTTCGAAGCACCCTCGATGCATCAGAGCCACCACTTCTGGTCCGCGGAGTCACACGCACGGCGTCTGCAAGCTTCATCTGCAGTGAATGCCACATGCCAATCAGGTTTTAGTCAAAGAGAAAAATCACATCAGGCATTACGACCAACAATTTAAAAAAGGATTTTCAAGGAAACATCGAAATAAATCCGAGAGCAATCTTGGAAAAAATCCTGACCAGAGGCAGTCCGGTCCTCGAAGTTCTTCTGCCCATGATCTTCCCTTGCTGTGCACCCTCCTCAATGGTTGACGTCTCCAGACCGTAGTATTGTAGCACACGGTGCACTAAAAGCCGCTGCAGACAACAACAGACACATCAATGACCCCAAAGACTCCACCTTTAAGGTCGTTCAAAGAAGCATTCAAAGGACATGAGGGGCGTTGAGGGGACATGCCTGGAATCCTGTGAGGGACTGCCCGAAGAAAAGCTCGCTTCTTGTGCTCTGCACAAATTGGCGGACCTCCTCCTCGACCCGCAGCACTGCGTGAACGACACAGGCAGTCGTGAGCCCAGGGGTGCGCAGCCTTGAACAAAGCAGAGCCAAGCGAGGGAGTCCAGGCTTCGCACCCAGCAGCCTGTGCTTCGGGTTGCTCAGAGCCTCCTGTATGGCCTCATCGATGCGCATGAGCGGCTCCGTCCGAGTGCTGGGACCGGCTTGGCCAGGACTGTCCTGATCAAGCCCTTGTCCTGCCTGGGGTGCCGCTCGTCTTCTGGATCTGGACACATCCCGCCCAGCTCTGTGTCACAACAGGCATTTGTTTGGACTGCAACACTTTCCATGCAGCGATTGATACCAAATACTCCACCATCCTCCCAGCGTCCAGCAACTAGACCACAGCGCTACCTGTCCGCCGCCCGTGATGGCAATCCCTCCCATGTAAAAGCCACTGCTGGTTCGCCACATACCTGACTCGGGGAGCATCCTGAGCGGTCGCCGGCGGGAGAGGCTCGTTGCCTGAGGTCGAGATGGTCAGCGCCTCCAAGCGCACGGGGGCCAGGTCTTCCGCTGGTTCTTCATCCCCCGTCGCCATGTGCTCCAACCCAGCAGCACGGCCCGCGTCTCCTCCTAGGAAAACATCCGAAACATGACGAAATAGAATCCTCCCCTTGTAGAATTCGCGTCAGGCTTTGGCTTGGTGACGTCAAGACTGTGACTCGACCCTACCACCTGAGCACTGCATGATATAAAAACTCCCCAAGATTCCCTAATAATATCGGGGTCAGAAGACGGACGCATCGAGAAGTGACTAATGAGAACGAGGAATCACCCCCTACATTCCACATTCCAAGTGCTGCATCAGTGCTGTGTGCATCACGTCTCACGCAGTAGAACCCTTGCAGCCGAAGCGAGCACACCCACATGTCCTTTTGTAGTGAGATTGAATTGCATGTCTGGCATTTCAGGATGTGATCGGGCAAGCATGATGCAGTCCTCGAGGAGCGCATTTGGCCGTAAGTTCAGCCCTTTGTGGTCATCTCCAAGGCATGTCTGAGGCTGCATGGAGTCCTTGGGTGCGATGAGAGCTCGCTTTGTTTGTACTGGCTGGCATGTTGCTCATCAGTGAAGATCCTTCCAGTGACCTATGATGCCCTGCAGAGGCCACGTCGCCACCTTCGACACTTGCGAGGCGTGGAAGGACGTAATATTGCAATACCGTCACCCCACGATCTGAACACGAGCGCCTGTTATTTCACTGCATGGCAGTACACTGGGGATGCCTCACTTCGGTGGGTGTACACCAGCGAGCAGGTATGCCTAATATTGCAGCCGTGTTACATCCTTTCCTGGGATTCCAGTGTTTTGCTGAGGGATGAAATGTATCCGATGCATTTTTTGTGCATGCAGGTGTGCGGTGGCACTGCCCCACAGTGGGCCAGGCTGCAGCAAGAAGACTTGACAGAGGTGGAAAATAACTCGACGGACCGCTTGCTGTCAGGCCTGCTGCACATCCACCTGTACCTGGTCCCACGCAAGGCCGCACCTGAGCGTCCGCCCACCCCCGGCCCCGCCCATCCAACCGTCGGCAGTGCGGCCGACGACGGCCGGCGCACGCCAGAGCCCGGGGGTCGGCGCGGCCAGCCGAGCCTGCTGGGGCTGGCCTCGGGCTGGGACGAGGCCAGCTCCGGGGGGAGACTACACGACAGCGCCCGCAGCAGCCCCAGCGGCTCGACAGCAGACGGTTGCCCCGACGAAGAGCAGGAAGAAGGCTCTGGCAGCATGGACGGGGTTCTATCAGCGGCGGAGGGGGTGGGGCTGCGGCCGGCGGGGTGCGAGGCAATGGCGCTGCCGGGGCGGCTGCTGATGTCAGCCTTGCTGGACCTGGATGCGCTGGAGCCGTTGGCGGCTGCGGCAGACCTGGACGGCCGGGCACTGCCGGCCAACACGCTGCTGATTGAGCTCAGCGACGGGCTCTATGTCTGGCCGCCCAGCCAGCACCTGCAGCGCACCGCGTCCGGCGCGGTGCCGGCCGCGCAGCCGGCCCCTGCACCGGCCGATGGCCGAGGCGCCGACGGCTCTGCCGCAGCGCTGGGAACCCTACCGCCGAGCGCGTGGGGCAGCCCTCAGGTGGCGCCCTCACCATCCACTCATTCTCATACAGAACTTCAGATAAATTGGTGTGCTTGTGGATGGGATTTGACACGGTTGTACATGCTGTCCTGAGAGGCACCTCATCTTCTGATTTGGTACAGGCGCTCAAGGCGCGCAGTGGCGCCCGAGGCGCCCAGCAGAGGCTATTCAGAGAGGCGCCGCCCGCGCCCGACCCGCCGCCCGCGCGAGCCCATGCACGCAGTGATAGCAGGTAGGATGAACTACCAGTGTTGCTGAAGCTGCTCTGAGCTCAGCAACATCAAAGGCTCGGCAGAAATGTGCATTTCTGAGTTTGACTGGAAACAGTGAGCAAGGGAGCGGGCTGGTGTCGTGCAGAGGAAATTCAGAGTATGTTTCGAGGAGCAGCAGCGTGAGCCGATTCACAGACGGACAGGCGGACGCCGAGAGGCGGTCTTCATTTAGAGGGACCAGCACGAGCGGTTCGGAGGAAGTGCAGGTGGGAGGCCTGCCAAATACACCCTCATCACTTATGTGCACATCCGTAACGGCAGTCCCCACTACACAACTTGCATCAGCGGTCATAAGGGTGCAGAATTCTTTCAGAGTAACATGTTTGAATGCGTCTGCTCAGTACATGAGAAAGTTTGGTCCCGAGCACTGGCATGTCCCCTAAAAAAACTCCCAGTCTGAGAATATCAAAATGGCGGAGGTTGCTTCAAGTATGGTGGAGCTTACTTGGATTCGTTCCTGCTATGCAGATGGCTGTGGGCGACCTGGAGTGGTCGCTGATGAGCATCTGTAGCGCACACAAGCAGCTGCAAGCCGCGCATGCCAGGCAACGGCGGCTGCTTGACACCCTGAACGAGGTACATCCATTTGCAACTGTCCGTGCCACTGCTAATAACAAAGTACAGCCAAAAGGGGCCACGACCTCGTGCAGTCAATTGGCACCAAAGGGAGCTTTGCAACTTTAAGATACTTCGCCCTCGTCAAGGCACCAATCTTGGGAACGTATACTCGCACCAACCTTGTAGGCTTATGGATTCAGGTTTAGAATATGTGACGACGTGTGTTGCTTGTCTGCAGACGCACCTTGCACAAAGCAGGAGCAGCGTGTCATGATAACAACGATCATTGTCATGTTATGTGACGTAACTTGTAGGATTGTGGTAGCCTAGCCTTTACCTGCAGTTTGTCTGCAGGACGCACCTTGCCTCTTGGCAAGGAAAGCGTGTAGTAGTAATAATATTCCTTTTAATCGGTGCCCAGGCGGTAAAGCGGCGGGCGGCGGCGCGGCAGCAGGCGGCGGAGCTGCAGAGTGTGCACGACAGGTTGGCGTGCCAGGTGGCGGCGACGCAGCGCGCGCAGCAGGCGGCCGCAGCGCTCCAGCGCAGCGTGGCCGTCTCCCGCCAGATAGCCACGCTGCAGGCCCGCGCTCTCCTAGGAGCGGCCTCCGCCATGCAGGTCCGGCAGCCGCCTCTTGGGGTTTTTAACTTGTTGCACATGGAAAATAGCCAGTACTTAAAGACTTGGGGGTGCTGTCACTTTCCAGGTGCTCTGATTGTCAAGGTCCTGCTGACACATGCCTGACACTCTTGCTAACTCTTATATACGAGCATACTTGCTAACTCTTACTCGGCTGGCGTGAATGGATGTGGTCCAATGGGATGTGGGGGTGAGGTGTTACATTGGGCTGCACGCAGGAAGCTGGGCGGAGGCTGCAGGAAGCTGCGCGGCTGCTGGAGGTGGAGGGGCGCGGGTCGCGGCTGCAGTGGCTGCAGCGCCAGCTCGTCGCGCGCCGCTGCCGCATGGCCGTCGCCCTCGGCCGCATCTACAGCGTCGGGCCCCGCACAGGTGCGCGCATCACCTAACGCCTCATGAACCTCCTCCCATTTCTGAGCAATATGTGTTGGACTGTCCAGGAGGGACAATATCCCTTGTACTGACTAGAGGGATATTGTCCCCTTATGTTGCCTTATTCCATTGATGTAGTGGCCTCCCGCTTATCGACAAGGGCCAGGACAAATGACCTGGTTCTTCCAGCCTGAAGTGTTGCATGTTGGGTGCTGTGGTCTATTGGGCGGTAAAGGAAAGATGTGGGTTTGCTGATAAAAAGGTATTGGCGCCCTGCAGTGACAGAGCCAGAGCCGCCGCCGGGGGGCTTTCTGTGGGACCAACTGGATGACCTGTGGTTCACAGGTATCCTCCCGGACCCCTCTCCGTCCCTGCAGTATCGTTTGGGCTTCCATTGCACTTCCTGTCGCTGTGAGAGAGTGTCCGTTCTACACATCACTGTCTCCTCTTCTTAGTGTTGTACTCTGCCGTTTCTCCTGATAGTGCCCAAACGATACTGTGGGATGGAAAGGGGCGAAGGTGGCCTGCCACTCCTTAGAAGGATGGTGTTATCCCCTCTTTGGACGGTGTGAGCAAGCTAGGGTGGACAGTGTGAAGATGAGTAGCGCAGAGTGCTGAATGTGCGCAGTTGGGGTTGGTGCAGAGTTTGTGCTCACAAAGGCGCCAGAGCCGCAGCAGCCGGAGGAGGCGTCAGATCTGGAGCCGCCTCCGTCGCCGGCGCCCTCAGACCACGGCTCCTTCACCAGCTCCATTAGCAGATTCAGGCAGGCCCCTGCGCTAACTCCCAAATGCTGGAGGCCCCTGGTGTTGTCTAGCAGGAGTTGCCATGGAAAAATCCTTAACAATTGGGATTTGGATCACGACAGTAAGGGCAGGAGCACCTACTGAATTCGAAAAAGAAAGGACTTGCGACTTTGCCCCGCATGCCCCAATTCTGGATTTTTTAGTCGTGCAGGTGTCAAATCTGGCCTCTTTTACCTAAATGTAGGGAGTCCCTAAATTGAGGAGCCAGAGCATTTGCAGATTACTAACATGGGGGGATTGCCACAGGGAGGTGGCGCGGCTGGCGGTGGGGGGACTGGAGCTGGAGCCTGATCTGGCGCGGCGCGCGGCCGACCCAGACGGCGGCTGGCGCGTCGGCCACGCCGAGGCCGAGCGTGCGGCGGCGGCTCTCGGCTACGTGGCGCGGCTGACTCAGCGGCTGGCGCACCTGCTGGACGTCCCCCTGCGCTACCCGCTGCGCTTTGCCAATTCGCGCTCCTCCGTCTTCAGCCACCCGCCGCCCGCCGGCACAATTGGGTGCGCGCCCTGGATTATTAATATTATGATGACATACTTTTCCTGCCAAAAGGCAAGGTACGTCCTCCAGACAAGCTGCACTTCAAGGCTGCCACATTCCTACCCCTTGTTGGACTCGCCAGATTCAAGCAAGAGCCAATCAATCGTGGGCATGGTGCTCAGTATTCATTCCCACTTCCCGCCAGCCGGGGCCAAGCCTTGGCTGGCGATCTTTGTATGATATGCCAGATGTCACGAGTGACACTTCAAGGTTTAAAGAAGACACACATTGGTACCGGGTTTGGGTCTGAAAGTCAGTCGTCAGTGCCGATCTGTGACGCCAGAGCTCTCGTGGAAGGATGTGAGAGTAAAACGGCATCCCTCACATACTGAACCGCAGCACATGTAGAGCAGCCATGCAGAGTGGGCACTTCACTGGGCAGAAGCTGTGGTACTGAGCTGTGATGCGTAAGAGGCATGCACATGTGCGATGCCTTGCTGAAGTTATGCCCTGTGCTGCTTTGTGCTACCTTTGGCAACCGCCAATGTTCAAACCAAACGAAGTGGTCCTCGAGACTGCATGCTTTTCCTTTTGGTAAGGTAAGATCATCTGTTGAGATGACTCTCAGACATTTTTAATGAGGAATTTTGTGGGCAGGGCGAGGGGCCAGAGCGCGGAGGGCAGGGAGGGAGCATCGCGCATGTTTGACCTGCTCCAGATCGGCGAGCGCACGCCGGATGCAGAGGACGCTAGCCTGGCGCTCAAGGAGTTCCCCCTCTTCCTGGACGGCTCCGAACGCATGCGCTTCCGCTACGCCGTCTTCCTGCTCAGCAAAGTGCGCATTTCGGTTATCGGCACATTCTGTGTCTCAAAGCGAGTAGAAAGTGACTGATGCGGTGAAAATTGCAAACGAAAGAAGTTTAGTGGGTCTGGCGGCGCCAGTCCTCTTTCCAAAGCCAACAGTCTTTCAATCTTAATGGACCTTTCTACGCGATCTGGACGACACCCTTGGCACAGATCCAACTGAATCCGATGGTCCAAGCATGGTTGCTAACCAGTCTGCAGAGCTACTTTGTTGCCATGTCAGCACCTTTTTAGAGCTGAAGAGCCTTGGTCAAGGTTGCAGGAACACTGACAGGGTATCAAGACTGTGGTGCTGTGGTGAGCAGGACATAGAGCAGCTGCTGAATGCGCATGGGCTGCACTCCACGGGCGCCAACCAGCTGCTGCAGAACCTGTACAAGCTGCTGGCCGCTGCGGCCTCCGCCGCGCCATCCAACAGCAGCGGAAGAGCGCCCTCCATGTAGGCCAATTTTATGTGCCACAGTTCCTGAGAACCTCACACTTTACAGAAGGTGCATTTGCACTCTGTTTGAGAGTTTCATGGAAGTGATGCTTGTGCGGGTGGTCCCTTTGTATTGATTTAGATCCAGGGGTGTGCCGTTCATAGTAGATGTGAGCAACGTGTTGTAGACTAGATGTTCGAGACCAGGCTGATACAGCATCTGTATTGCAAATGAGTGGATCAACAAAGAAAATGATGCATTGATTTGAAGTATACTGTGGTAAATTGCAACACGAAGCCGAAACAGAAAAAGAAGAATGGATGCATTTGATGTGATGCGGAAGTTTTAGGGCTCTTTAAGAAGACCATTTACTGGTCACCAGTAAGATTTGCAAGCCATTGTAAGTATTGCTGAGCATCTGTCATTGAGGAACTTCTACAGACCTGGTGCGCTCAATGCCTCCAAAACAATTGATCTCATCGATGCAGCAAGAAGCAGTGTCCGGAAAGGCGGCAAGCATCTCATGTTACCTATGAAAGTAGCTCAGTATTTCTACAAGCGTCAACGTCTTACAGCAAAGCTTCCTTTATCGACTCTCACAGCTGTGACAGCGGTTCCTTATCAACTGCTGTCTTCAAAAGTGTCTTCCTCCCATGTGTTTCCAAGCTTGGTGCCCCATGACGTTCGCAGACTGCAGTTCGGGCCATGAGCCGAGACACCTCAATCCTCCTGGTACAAAGCAACAGCAAGCAGCTAGAGCTTGACTTCCACGTCCACGCCGGCAGGCAGGTCCAGCTGCATGAGCTCGTCGATGGTTTGTGCTGTCAGGTTGCGAATGTCCACCAGGCGGGAGTGCGTCCGCGTCTCAAAGTGCTCCCGAGAGTCCTTATTTACATGAGGCGACCGCAGCACACAGTATATGCGCCGCCTGCAACCACATCCAAGAATTAGGAAGCTCTCGCTATTCCCCATTCTTCTACCGGTGCACCAGACTCCATACTGTGGAAATTAGGCACTCCTGCCCTCATAGTGCATGGCGAGCAAGAGCACTGCTGTCTCATGCTATACCAAAGATCTTACAGTGGTAAATATTGCAGCCTGACTGAGAGGGCTACTTCTGAATGCGTCGATCGCCAAGTTGCAAGTGAGGCGATGTGAAGCAAGAAGCCCCAGGTTGCTCACCTGGTTGGCAGGTATACAGGGCCACTGACGCGTGCGCCTGTGGATGATGCAGCATCAGATATCAAGCCTATTGACTGCTGCAGTAGCTGAGCATCGTAAGCCTTGAGCTTGATGCGGATCTTCTGCTCCGCAGCTGCTGTTGCTGCTGCGCTCACCACCAAGGACTGGTGCCTGTGCCACAGCAGCTGGCTCAGCAACGCACCACAAGAAGAAGAGATGATCCTTTACAAATAGACGTCTGTAAAAATAAATCAGCGCTGCCAAGATTCATCTTCAAGTGGTCATCCTCCTCTGAAACGCGAGCCAGGACAAAAACTAAATTTTCAAGCTCCACGTGCAGCACCGCTGTCTACAAGTCTTCCTGTACCTCTCAAATGATATCAATGAAGTTCCTAGTGTGTCCTGACATGTACTGAACCTCAATCTGCCTGAAGAGATCGCCCACCTGGCTCTGCTGCACAAGGGCGCCTGGGGTCTGCAAGAGAAGGTTCTGAGCGTCTGCGGGCAGCCGTGGCGATGCCCCAGAGAAGTACTGGCCATCTGGCTAGCCATCTTCACAATGACTTGCACTCTTTGATGGTCCTGCGGCTTGAAGTGCCAGGATAACCCTTCTTCTGTTCGCGACCCCTTGCCAAATCCCTTGCCAAAACCCCGGAAGCTAGGGCGAAGCTTGGTGCTCATTCGTAAGTACGAAATCGAATTGTTCTCGATCCGATGCGCAGCAGTCATGGGGGCAAGCGAGTTCCAGCTGAAAAAGCACCACTCGATCCCAAAGCCCGAGAAGCCTCTCCTAGTGGTGGTCTTGGACGGCTGGGGAGAGGCCCCAGATGACGAGTTCAATGCCATCTCGAGGGCCGAGACACCCTGCATGGATTCTCTCAAGGAATCGAAACCGGATAGATGGATGCTGCTGAAGGCTCACGGCACGGCCGTGGGCCTGCCCTCCGACGATGACATGGGAAACAGCGAGGTGTGCCTAGGTCTTGGGCCTCCTAAAAGCACCGTACTTAAGGAGCCCTATGCCCTTTGGACACCGTGTTACAATTGCTAGACCACCAAATTATCATTAGACTTCAGGCAGCAATTAAGTGACCAAATCGAGGTGTGGATTTTTGTGTGCCTGCTGACAGGTGGGGCACAACGCACTTGGCGCTGGACAAGTGGTGAGCCCTAGACACCCCAACCAATCCCTGATACACTAAGATGACGCGCCTTTTCCTTCCTGTAACTCTCTCACCATTGCCACCACAGTGCCCGCTCGCATGCATCGCTGTGCAAGGCACGCTCGATTCCAGGTCCAGTCGCACGTTCAAGGAGTGCGCAAAAGGAGCGCAATAGGTGATATCAGCGCTCGTTTGCAAAGGTGAGCCAAGGAGCGGCGCTGGTGGACAAGGCGCTGGAAAAGGGGGAGCTGTTCGATCATGACGGCTGGAAGTACCTGGAGCCAGCGGCAAAGGAGCAGACGCTGCACCTGATCGGCCTGCTGTCTGATGGCGGCGTGCACAGCCGCTACAACCAGCTGTGGCTGCTCATCCAGGGGGTGCGCTCCTCTGCCTGTCTCCTACATAAGAAACGCTCTCTACGTCTCATTCTCTGGTGGTTCCAATCGCTCTTTAGTGCCCACCATGCTTAGAAGCACCCTGTCACATTTCATTCAAGTCTGAACAGTCTCCCATTTCACATTGTTAGGCTGGGAGTGCCTGGCCTAGATGATCACAGTGACCCGATACACATTTTCGAGTGCATCAGATTTCAGGGTAGATATCATGCCTTGGAAAAGTGCAATTTGATGGGATCATTTGCAGGCAGCAGAGCGGGGCGTGAAGCGGATCAGGGTACACACGCTGACAGACGGGCGCGACACGGAGGATGGCACCTCGGTCAAGTTCATGGCGCAGCTGCAGAAAGACCTCAAATCCCTCGAGGGCAAGGGGTGCGATGCGCAGGTCGCATCCGGCGGCGGCCGCATGATCACCACCATGGACAGATACGAGGTTCGAGTCCCTCCTGACACCATACATTTTTCCTTTTGCACGCCTTCCTACCTCCTTTGCAGAGCATCCAGCCTCATCACCAGACTTCAGGGAGGGCCAGCTTAGGCTGTGGACAGCTTTACAGCAGTTTGGTGATCTGCACGGCGTTGTGTGGCAATGAGTGGGGCTGCAGCACAGGAGTCAGGGGGTGCTAAAGGCTTAGTAGGAGTGGCATGCAGGGTCTAAATAGTCTGTGTGTGCGGGGAATGCAGTCGGACTGGAATGTAGTGAAGCGTGGGTGGGAGGCGCATGTACTTGGAGAGGCGCCCAACAAGTTCAAGGACCCGGTGGAAGCCATCAAAACGCTCAAGGCATGCCCCCATTCATAAGTACTGTCAAAGTCATGCACCGCCCTGTTTTCTTCAAGCTATGGCCAAGGAGGGCTTGCAAATTTGCAGCTTTGTTTTGAAGCTGCTGCGCTGTTGTCTATCGAATGAAGGAGCCATTGTGACGGGCGCCGGTGCAAACTGCAGAAGCCAAAGGAGGCTGGCGGGAAGCCGGTGTCGGACCAATGGATCCCCCCGTTTGTCATAGTGGACGACGATGACAAACCAGTCGGTCCTATCGAGGCAAGCCCACTCTTTGCATGCCTGCAACTCGAGCACTTTGATTTGTGACACCTGAGATCTGGGCACTGTGGTGGGCTGCGGGACTCTCTCATGCCTGCATGTGCAAGTTCTTACGGGGACTGATGCAAGGACATAATTTCTCGTGACGGATAGCTTGACAGAAAAGTTGTGCCATAACAGGATGGGGATGCGGTGGCGATCTTCAACTTCAGGGCGGACAGAGTGGTGGAGCTGTCCAAGGCGTTCGAGTACAAGGACTTCAACCAGTTCGACCGCAAGCGCCACCCGGATGTGCGCACCCTTTTCTTGATCCGCCCTTTTCCCATCTTGTCTTTCCCACAGGGTGCCAGCATGAGTCGTATCCTGAGCCGTGCATTAATAGGCCGCTGCCAGGCAACACATGATCTGCTGCAGACCGCCTACGCATCTAAGGGGCTGGCGCCAATGCCAGACTCCTGCCTTTTCAAGGGCAGTGTGTAGCCTGCAGTGGTATATCTTATCTCAATAACTTGGGAATTTAGCACCCCCTAATCGCCTCCCCGTGCGTTGCCTCTGGCAGTAACAGAGTGAGGAAAGAAATGGCCAATAAGGGCGATTACTTTACATTGATTAGTATACTAATGACCCCTTATGGCCCGAACTGAGCATGTGCCGGCATGTGAGTGCAGGTGCGATTCGCGGGCATGATGCAGTACGACGGGGAGCTGAAGCTGCCGGCGCACTTTCTGGTCCCGCCACCGGCGATCAGCCGCACCACGGGCGAGTTCCTGGCGAAGAGTGGGGTGTCCACATTCGCATGCAGCGAGTCCCAGAAGATCGGCCACGTCACCTTCTTCTGGAATGGCAACCGCGCCGCGCCCTTTGACAAAAAGCTCGAAACCTTCCACGAGGTGCGCTGTGGTTGTGCGGTCCAAAGTTCTGCGGTCTTTGAAAAAAATTCACAAATTCTCTGCCCAGGAGTATACTATTGGATGTGAGTGGAGCGTTCGTTCTATGGCGCTGCACGGGCGAGACAAAGGAAGCAGCCTGGGTGTGCGTGTTTGTGTTAGCAAGGGTAGCTCTGGCAGCACATTTGAGTATCTTCACAATTGCTGGCATTCTAGGAATTCGCAGCATAATATGATTAGCTGGTGAAACATCCTATTGAATTGGATGCTTGTTGTGCAGCGCTGCGCTGAATGATACCACCGGCAGTCTGCTGTTGATGCCCATATGCACACTTTCCCTCCTTGACATTGGGACACCCTTGAGGCAGAAATATATTTAGAACAGGTGCAGGAGAGAGGGGCATGCATGCATGCTGTGAGTGAGCAGAGCTGAGCGTGACTGATGCGAGCGCAGGTGCCGAGCGATCAGAACATCCCCTTTAATGAGAAGCCGGCCATGCAGTCGGCCAAGATCACAAAGCTGGGCATCGAGGCTCTCAAAAGCGGCAAGTACGACCAAGTGCGGCTCAACTTCCCCAACCCGGACATGGTCGGCCACACGGGCGACCTTGAAGCCACCATCTCAGCCTGCAGCACCGTCGACAGCTGCGTCCAGGTGAGAGTGATTCCTTGGTGAGACATTCCAGACGTGTGGCATCAGTGTACAACAGAGGGAAGCAACGGTGAGAATGGTGGGCGCTGCAGTGGGTAGGTAGCACCACATGGAGCGACGCACTAGTGCTTGCATGATTCGCAGTGTGCTGCAGTGACAACCTCGGTTTGCCACATTCTGTTGTGCATACTGGCAGGCATGCAAATCAAGACTGCATGTCAAGAAACTGTTGCTGTCCATGTGTCCAGGGCTCAGGCTTTTCTAGAGAGGCTGCAGAAGAAATTTTTACCATCTGAACTGGCCAGACCCAGAGCAGCCCCTCATTTTGTGAGAGCACTGGGCGCTCTATTCCAAAGTGGCCTTCCCTTGCTGCTAGAGGAGGGGTATTCAGAAGGAACTGTCATGAGGGTGAACAAGCATCTGCTCGGCAGCGCAAGGGACTGCTATAGTCACAGTATGAATAATCGCCCTTGCTTAATTCTTCATGGGTTGACACTGGTGTTGGGTGTGATGGCTGGCAGGAGTTGATAAATGCTGTGGAGGAGGTTGGGGGCACCTGGCTGGTGACGGCGGACCACGGCAACGCAGAAGACATGGTGCAGCGCGACAAGAAGTCCGGCAAACCGCTGATGGAGGATGGCAAGCCGCGCATACTCACATCCCACACCCTCAACCCGGTGCGCCGCTGACATACGCACACTGATGACAACAAAAACGAGAATCGATGTCACTAAGACAGGGGACACCTGCGTTGGCGCGCCCTCCAGGCGTGGCATGCTGTGTGAGCGAGTGAGTTCCTGCTGGGAGTATATAGAATCTGCAAAGATTTTATGTTGTGTGTCAGGCCCGGTGTTTTGTGGCTCCTGCACATCGCTCAGGCGCCGGTGAATCCCTCACCAGATAGCCATGAATGCCAGGGAAAGCAGAGTCGCAAGTATGCTTGTCAGGAAGCTTCGGGTTTTTGCGGTGGATGGGTGCAGCTGTGAGGCACCTGTCCTGCGCCTTCTTCAGAACAAGCAACGGTAGTGTCATACCCGGGGGTGCATTGTGCAGTTCGGAAATAAAAATTTAAAAATATATAAAGAAGCAATGACATGCAACTTCTCAGGTGTTTCTTGTGCATTTATTCAGGTGCCTGTGGCTATGGGCGGGCCAGGGCTGCCAGAGGGAGTGAAGTTCAGAACAGACCTCAAAGAGCCGGGCCTCGCGAATGTTGGCCCAACCATCATCAACCTGCTGGGCTTTGAGGCGCCGGACAACATGGTGCCCACACTCCTGTCAGCCTGAGCTGTGCCCAGACCGCAGTGTAGACATAGAAGGAAAGCACAATAATGGCGTTTGAGTTTCAGAATCGAGGTCCCCATCAAAGCAACGGTGTGCTTCAGGCAGTGTACAATATTCTTGGCAGGCAGCAGTCCGCTAGCGCTGTGTCTCAGATGTTGCACGTGCTTTTGGTTCCATTAAATTGGCTGCAGGCAAGATATTCTTTGCATGTCTGCCATCAGCTGTTGTTAGACAGCAGATACCTTGATGGGTTTTTTTATCATTAATTTTGCAGGGGATCATCAGTTGTATGGTCTCAGATGTCACCACGGTGGTTTACCAGTTCTTATTTCTTTGCTACAAACAATTCACGTCAAGAAAATCACACTGTGCTGCCAGCAAGCATCAAAATGAAAAGTGCTGGCTGACAATATATTCAGTGCAAAGCTTTCAAGCTGTAGTCAACAACAACAATGCATTTTGCCCTGAGGGCTAGAACAAAGCTCATGGTGATGCTCATGCCATCATGTTGTACATAACTGATGGTCATTGAGTGCAGAACCATCAATAATCAGAGCATTGATGTCACAAGCAAGTTGCCGGCCGGCGGCTTCGGCGGTGCATCATGCTGTTGTGCAAGATGTGAGGGCCTGCTAGCAATGCCTGCAGGCAGCTGCTACTTCAATTGTCCGTTGCATGCACATCGGACTTGCATGCATCAAAGTGGGCATCCCACTCAGAGAGGGGTGACCACCCCCTGTATTGCTTGCTACTCCCGCCTTGATGAGCCACCATAAGGAGATGAGTCAGTGATTGCCTCCTCATCTGATGTCCCTAAAGTACTAGCTGATCTGGCCGTAACCCTGTAGTCAGTGCGCAGGGGCCTTTCCTGTTGCTCAGCAGATTGAAGACAACACTGATCGTCGCCCACTTCGTTTCATCCCGAGGGAACGTTTCCAACTCCATCACAGTGCGCGCACACCCTTTGCTGTAACAGCAGGTGACGTACGCGGGTGGTGCGCTTGGAAGCAACTGTTTCCCTCGCGATCTGTGGCGACCGGAACGCTAAATCACAGGGCAGGCACCTTCGCACCTCCAAGGATCAGCGTTTTGAGTGTTCAGGTACGAATATCTGCTGTACACGCTTCAGATGTGGCCTTCGCGGGTGTCCAGGCGGCCATTGCGTCAAAAGCCGAACAAGCAGTGCCTGCGATATTACCTTGTCGTACTGGAAAGTAGCTGCTATCGAAGATGGGAATTGAGGCTTCGAGAGATATAGGATTGGCTCTAGGATCCTTCTGTACAGAGTCCCGACGTGAGATACAAGTGCGGGCATGGCGGAAGGCAGTCACCGAGGCGGTTGAAATGGTCTGACACAGCTGTAGAGCGTTCCGAAAATGAGACCAACGATGAGGATAACATTACAAACTGCTAGTGTATGCAGTTTCCTGCTCCGTCACAGCCTGCTCTGCTCGCGCCTGTATGGCCGTGTATATGGCCGTTGCTTATGCTTCCCAATAGATATATTGCTAGTTTGACAGAGGGAATTCGGTGATTGAAACGACAATATTAATCTCTATTCACTTCAATGTTGTTGCGCAGGGCACAATCTTCCACGTCCATACGTAGAGATGGTCTGCGAGCTTCCGCAGTCGTTGCATGCCAGCCAGGTGTGTCCTCGAGCATCGCATCCCTTCTGTTGCCACAGAAGAAGATGAAAACCTACTCTTTGCCTCAGTTTCTTCTATGCATAGGATTTGTACGGTGACCTCGAGGATTCGGAATAAAATTTGACGGATCCGCAGGACGATGCACGACTGCGTCTGCTGAGGGCGCTCCTGCGTAGAAGGACCTTGCACGAGCTCGTCAGAAGCCATCCGAAGCTTGCTCTCGCTCTGCATGCTGCCAGGGCGCGGCTCATGCTGCAAGGAACAAGTGTCGCGACCAGCCCAATGGTTGCCAAGGAGACCAGTGTCACCAGCGACGCCCCTGCAGCTACGTCCCCCGAGCAAGGTGCGCTTCTCCACCCTTTTCATGCTCGTTACGAACGCAATCACGGCCTTCAGGATCCTCCTCGAACGCTACCCACCCGCAGCAGCAGTAAGGACGTCACTGTTTCACGTGCAGGGGCAAACGAGCAAGGCTGGGACGCTGCAGTGAAGGCTGCGTGCCAGCCCCCAAAGCCTCACGTCCCAGTGGAGGCCGAGACGCTGCACCAGCTAGGGGTGCTGGAGCTGCTGATCCAGCACTCTGCGCTGCTGTTGCGACTCACTGCGCGCATGGCGGCGGCGGCGGCTGCCGCGGCCGCGGCGCGGCAGCCGGCACCGGGGCAGGACAGCCACAGCTCGCAGTGCGCCGAGACGGTCTGTCTCGCTGACGACGCCGCGTCACAATGCTGCCGGGGCGGCCGTTGCAAGCGTGCATGTCCCGAAGCCAGCGACGACGGCTGCGAATCTCCCAATGCCCAAGCGAGGAAGCGGGCCCGCCACAGAGCCGGCTCGGAGCCTGCGCATGACGCGCCAGATCATTCTTCCCGCTCCCCGCTCGCCACCCGCGCTGTTCAGGTATATGCTCTGTCTGATTGTGTAGCTACTTTAGTGCATGCAAGCCGCATCCATTCGAAGCAGGGAATGCAAGGAGTGCCACAGAAATGCACCTTCAATGTCTCTACTATTGGAGATCCTGCATGCTGGTCTCTCTCATCTATTCTAAGAAATTGGAAGCTTGCGTGTACAAGACGATGGACCTGACAGACACTCTGCTGGACCCACAGGGCGATGCGCGCCAGAATAAGGCTCTAGCAGGCGACAGCCATGAAGACAGTGCAGGCAGCAGCGGGGAGTATCAGGCCTCGGGAGCGGATGCCAGCAACACAGAGATGAGTGAGAGTGAGCCAAGCAGTGACTACGATGCTGATCTTGAGGATGACGCATCATCGTGCTGCTCCTGAGCCCACCACCAGCTCTGATGGCCTCCTGCCTGTGGCGGGGCCATCAGAGCACCCTAGCCTGCTCTCTCTGTGCCTAAGAGGCAGATTGGTTGTACATGCAAGATGCACCTAGGAAAGGAGTGTACTAGAAGGCAAGGCGGGCACCAAAGACAGTAGAATCCCGGCCGCTGGCTTTCCTGGGATGCTGTGAGGTTGGAGAGAGCTTCATAATTTCGCCTCTGTCTTGAGGCTTTTGTCCATGTGAGAAGGTGCCCAGCACTTAATAGGGCTAGGAACGGCCAGATGCATTTGTGTTTGCAGAGCTGGCCCGACCTGCCTGCTGCAAAGTGGGCTTTGAACCATTTTGTGGCTGTGCCTGGCGTAATAATTGGCCGTGACAATTTCCCCCTGCAGTGTTGTAGTGCCGATTGAGGGAAGGGCACTGTCTCTGTAGACTGGGGGTGCAGATCCAGGGCTTCATCAGGGCATAGGGAAACGCAACTGCTAGCAATAAGTGGGGAGGTGGCCATTCACAGGGAACAGAGCTGGTCCATATCTGATTGAGTCAATTCAGACAGGCGGAGACGCTGCGGCTGCCACAGCTGCAGCTATCTGGACTGTCAATATCGCTTACCAACCAAAAAAAATAAGGTAGACTGAAGTTTCTGCGTTCAGAGACATTTAAATTTGGAGATGCAAATGATGGCTCCAAATTGTCTTGGAACGCTGGGCCTGCTAGAAGTCAGCAATTCGTCACAGATTGTTTCCAGATGTTTTGCAAATGTTTTACAATTGCGCTGCAGGTTAGGACCTAGCGTAGATCAGATCAGCACCCTGGCCATGAGTGGACTCCCTCTCATGGCAGGTTCAGAGGAGCTGAGTTTGGCAGAGGAGTTGGAGTGTGACAGCTGATCAGCATGATGTGATGTACATGGTGCATTGCACATCTTACGGCCTTGATTTTAGGCAATACCATGTTGATCGAATCTTTGTGAATGCGTTAGTCCGCTTGTACACATCATCACTGTAAGATACAACCACTGCAACCCATGGCACCATGGCCATGCAGATAGATCTGCTTGCCATCACCCTGTTTACAATACATTTCAGCAGATCCTATACTAATGTTTTCCGTTACAATCTGTTCCCTGGGTCGGCACCACAACTTTCTGGGCTGTATCAAAAACTGTTGTGTACATGTATGCCCTTGTTCGCAAAACCATGGCTTTCCACCCGCCACCTGGTGATGGCAATTTTCATGTCCACATGCCAAAAGTAAGAACAGACGAGAAGGTCACTGTGATACTGGTGCTAAAGGCCACACTTTATCAATGATTAAAGCAAGACACACTCTTCAAAGTGACATTGGTCTTTGATTTCAATGATCAAACAAGCATCCGTTGATTGCATGAGAGCACTCCCAGCAGCAGGCATTTGGCACTATTCGTGACTGCATGCGTGCGAGCTGTCAGTTTTCGCTCCCAGCTGCCCTCCACCCACATTGGATTTGAGCACCCCTTGCATTACCGGCCACAGGGAACTGTGGCTCAAGTTTGGTCAGAGTCCCTTGGCCGCACAAGAACGCGTATAGTCCAGAAGAAAGGCTGTGTCAGCACATTAATCGCAGATCTGTGACGTAAAAACTGGAAGAATTGCCATGGTTGTCTTCTCTCCCATGTTACCCCCATGCACGCAAGTTACACATTCACACCAGCTGCTGACATAGGCTCCGCCAAGGAGCGAACGGTTCTCAAATGGTTTCCACCTCAGATAGAAGAAATGAGCACCCGTGGCATCGGCCGCTATTACCGGATCTTGTGCCCTCAGTGTCCGAACAAACATCAATCCCGAGGCCCACAGAACTGATCACGCCAGCTGCTGGCGCAGGGATCCGTCCAGGGGCGTGCGTTGGTGCTCGTTGCGCAGCTGCCCGCATGCGGCGGCCGCGTCGGTGCCGCGGGTGACTCGCATGCTGACGGGGATGCCGGCCTTGTCGAGCGCGTCGCGGAAGGCGCGGCCAGCCGCCTTGCTGGGCCGCTTGAACTGCGCGTCCTCGACGGCGTTCCAGGGGATCAGGTTCACGTGCGCGCCGCGCAGCCCGTGCCGAGTCAGCACCTGCGCTAGCTCCTCCGCCTGCGTGCACATGCCGGCACCTGCCGTCAGTCCCTCCCTTGATCCGCCGCCATCGGCGACTGGCCATGTAGGTGAGGCACTTGGCGCACTCCAACGTGCTTTGAAAGCACATGGGTGAGTGACGAGCAGCGCAGGGAACCGCCAAATAAAGTCTGCATGTTGTGTGCACCTGTGCAGGGGAGTCATTGACCCCGGCAAGGAGGGTGTACTCAAAGGTGACCCGCCGCCCCGTGATACTGTAGAACTTGCTGCAGTCCTCCAGCAGCGCCTCAAAGGGGTACGCCTTGGCACTGCAGCAGCAGCAGCAGCATGCGAAATTTCATGTCTTCTCAAGCAGAGGCACAAAAAGAAAAGCACACTGAAGCCTGGGGATGATACAAAAAGCAAGCGCGCACAATTTGCATTTATGCTTCTCCCACATAGAAGAGGAAAGGTTTCTGCAGCACCCTGGCTTGACATGCAAAGTGGAAGACACGGTGCAGAAGCTACTTCTTCACAAGAGCAGTTTGCACCCAGTTTAACAAACATCCACCCTGTCCACAAGCAGACAGGGACTACTGATCAATTACAGCAGGTCCAGGGAGGCTCACCTGGGCACGATCTTCTCGCGGATTTCCTGGGAGGGCGCATGGATGGAGACTGCCAGGGTGACCTGCAGGCTGTGCTGCTTGAGCGCCTGCGCCAGCATGGCGATGGAGTTGGGCACGCCCACCGTGGAGATGGTGATGTGGCGCGCCCCCACGCCGATGTCAGCGTTGATGAATTGCGCTGACGCCAGCACCGAGCGCCACGTCAGGCACGGCTCGCCCTGCCCCATGTACACTGCGGGCCAGACAGCATGTCTGTTAGACTCGCACATGCAGGCACATGGATACGAAGGCATTGGGATGTCACTTGACATTCCCCAGGAGTGCGACTTGATGCCGGCAAAAAGCTGACACCTGCCTTCTGACATGCCATGCTCGTCAAAACAAGGTGCTTGATTTGGCAGATCTGAACATCTGCCACGAGATGTGAAAAATGTCAAGCAAGAACTTGAAATGGCGGAGTGTTCTTGGTGGGTACTGAATGGGCAGACGGCGCACCGACATTGCTGACGCGCGTGCCAAACTGCTCCTGCACGGTGAGCACCTGGTCCACGATCTCATGCGGCCGCAAATTCCGCGCAAAGCCGCCCTTGCCCGTTGCGCAGAACGTGCACCGCATTGGGCAGCCCACCTGTATATCCCAGATCACTCATCACTTACTGCAACATCGAAGGCACGCCAGATGAGGATAAGAACTTTGCGGGCTGCGACCGTCGCCATAGCCCTTCTTGTCTTGGCGGGAGGAATGCCTTAATACTGGTGATACCACTCCATGTAACAAGCGACATGTGAAAGTCCCTACCCACACCCTTTTCTGGATATTACTGCGGCACTTGCCAGGGGATTCTAGCGCCGCGCCTGGGAGGAAACGCAGACGGTGAGGCGGGGCTTGTTGCTGTCATCCAGGGGGATGCCAACGGTCTCCACCAGGAAGCCGTCGTGCAGCTGCAGCAGAAACTTCCGCGTGCCGTCCGCCGCGCGCACCTCCTTGAAAAGCTTGGAGCGCCCCGTCGTCACCCCCTGCCTCACCAGCTCCTGTCGCCAGCTGCCGGGCACCTGCGCAAGCAGTCTCACCGCTGACCCAGCTGTAACCTATGCAAAGCGTGCACACTGACACCTCGCTTAGCCAAGCCTCGCATATTAGCCAAAGGTATGTTGTGAGGTGTTGAGAGACAGTCAGGAGGCCATCCCAAGGGTCATGAGATTAAATGGAAAGCAAAAGGTGTGAGGCAACTCAGGAAAATGATCTCACGTTGGTTATGTCGTCCACGCTGTGTGCGCCGTGCATCAAGCCATCGTACAGCTGCTTCCCCCTGTAGGCTGGCTGTCCCTGCGCCTTGGCAAACTCCTGCAGCTCCTCCAAGGTATTGCCCAGCAACACCTGGCCACCTGAAGCAGTGGGAAAACCGTTGAGCACACCATCTGCAAAGAATTGCCTTCCCCTTCAGAGTGTCTGAGGACCTCCAAGACGAGTCATTTGTCATCAAGGAATGCTCTAATCAATAGGACGGTCTGGGCTCACCAGTGTCTGGCCCCCTTCCAGACGTGCTGGCTTGTTGAGAATCCCTCAGCGCCTCTTTCACTGCGATGACGTCAGCGCGATCCCATGCACCCTCAGTGACACCAGGTTGGCGAGGAATTGTCATCTTCGGCGCGAGCTCCTGAGCTGCAGCAGCCATGCACCTAGCGCCACCTCTCTGCCGTACTTTCTCAGGCATCATGCTTCGGCAACGACATCGCTGCAGGCATTTTATCGATGCTGTCTGACCTAGGTGCACACTTTGCTGCAGAAAAGACAACGATCTCATCTCGCCAAAGTAGAAGATCACTCGGATCCTCCGAATGCGTTCAGTGAACCTGAAAATTCACACCAGACGGCAAGACAAACAAAGCAGCTGTAAATCACAATGTAATTATTTGCCAGTTTCTACTTATATTTGGAGTTTTGCACTTGCTAGCAATTTGCTGACCTGCAAAACTCCGAAATCGTTTCAGGCGTTCCCTCCAGTTATGTGGTCATCCTCGAGGTTCTTGTCCCTTCCTTCCGTCCCGGCATTTGCAAACGCAGCAGCTTCAAGGCAAACCAAACAGGAAGAAAAAGGGGCCGCAATGGACTTCCTAGCACCTCATCAAAGTGACAGCACGTTTGATTCGATGTTGGCAGGGTACCTTCTTGAGGTTCTCCCGACACCAGGACCTGTGTCGCAGAATGCGCACTATGCACCAGGGATGCCCCAGATCATGCCGTCCGAGTTCTTGGGCGAGCCAGGCCTGGACGCGGAGATCATGGTCGGCTTGGCGCAGGACCATGCCAGCTCCAACTCTGGAGAGTATAGCAACGAGCACAACGGAGCACCGTTGGGGGAACCAGTGGCGCATCAGAGGTCAAGCAGTGCAGAAGAACATGAAAAATCAGCACAGAGGGCTGCGCGTGTGGCTGAGAAGAACAGGTGCGTGCGTGCACTGCCTTGATGCAGCATGATGCATGCGACCTCTGGAGCTCTGTGATCAGCTATCATTGCCTCACAGGAGGGCTCAAAAGAGATTTCGAGAGAGGGAGAAGATGAAGAAGGCCACGTTGGAGAGCCAGGTGTGTGTGGTTCGCCTGATGGTTGCTCTCACCATCAGAGAGAGCACACGGCAACCATGTGCAACCATGTGCTGGTTGCACATGGCTGATCAACGTCAATTTGAATAGCTACCGTGCCCACGAAAAGTTCATGTTCTCAACCCCGCAACATAAACACTGCTACGCAGGTTGCTGAGCTCACCACGAAGCTAGCAGCGTTGTCCCAGGAGAAGAACAGGCTAGAAAACAGAAACAACATCCTTGAAAAGGTAAGGCTTGATAGAGCTCACGGCTGCAATGCTGGCTTTTGAATGCAATTACAGTGCCGAGGTGTGACAGATATGCACGCGGCACAGGTAGTGAAGCTCAAGGACGAGTATATCACAGATCTGGAGAGCAAGGGGCCGAAGTTGGAGTTGCCCCCGGCACAGAGCAATTTGAATGAGGCACTCCAGTGCGCAGTCTGTCTGAGATATCACTGAACAATCTTGCATGCACGTACTACTTTCCAGAGCTTGGCATACCTCATCACAAGGAAAGCGATACACCAGTCTCTAACGCAGTCCGTGTGACGCAGTGACTTCTACAAAGTTGTCATGGAGGGCCCATGCCCGCACAACGATGGCGGAAACATCCCGATGTCTGCAATCCAAAAAACGCACAAGGTGAGCCTTTGACACTTGTTTACAAAACTGATGCCCTGCTATTGCATTGTTTAGTTGACTGCACCAGTTACTGCGTTGCAGCAATGCAACATTTGTATGTCAACCTGACCATTTGTGGCATGTGGCTCATGGGGTTGAAGCATCATCACTACATTCCACACTCACTACACATGAACATTGTGCATGATAGTAACGTGACGTCCTGTGATTGTGCAGGCTTACATCGATGCGCTGGCCAAAGCACTGGTGGAGGGCGCTGAGGATCCCACCAGGCCGGCGCACAAGAGGATGTGTGACCTCGTGCGTGCAGACGTGCGCACTCGCCAAATACCATCTGCATGCTAAATTTTTGCTGCGACGACTTGAGGGAATGTCAGAGGGGAACATCTTTGAATGACAGCTGTATTGGAGGGTGTTGTGCAGCGGGCAGTAATGGCGCGGATAGGCCTCCTGAGCGACAAGTTGTACATGATAGTGGCCTCGCAGCAGGTCATGCCGCTCGACAAGCCAATCGGCAGGCCGGACATGCAGCACTGGAAGGGTGTCCTGGTGCGCTGCCTCCCCTTAGCTTCTTCCCTTGCTGTAGCTGCGCAAGGGAACCCCCAAACATTCTCCGACTCTACAGCGATTTCTGTCCCTTGCAGCATAGCAGTAAGAGGCCAGAATACAAAGTTGAGTGCAGACTCCAAATCTGACTGTAGCAAGGCTAGACTTCAAACTTTCCTTTCCAGAACGTCTGAAGGTGTAGATGTGTGGTGTGCAGGATACGGTGAATCTGTCTATGTCCCAGAAGGAGGCGGTCCTGGCGGCCAGGCATGATTTGCTCTCGCGCATGGGGTCCATTGTCGCTGACAGGCAGCCCCTCGTGCAGGTCAGCCCAGTGCTGACTCATACTCATGACCTGACCGTGATGTGCTCTCGGCACATGCTGAAGGGCATGTGTAAGCAGGGGCTATCTTCTCTCCATTATCTGGGAATTTTTGCAATGGACATCCAGAGACTTTGCCCGTCTGATCGAGTTGTGCTTCCGATCAAGTCCAGTTATATTTGAGGTGCAATTACCTGTGCATGTTATTGATGTAGTGCATGGTGTCCACAGGGAATTGCAGCCAATGCTGAGGGAGGCGACTTCTCCAAGCAGTATGAGGTGCGCTCATCAGAGGAAATGATCACAGGAAATGCCTGTTGTCTGGCTGTCATTTTCATTGTCTTCCTTTGGCAGCTGGGCATTGTACATATGCTCAACATGCTCCTGCTTGCAAGCAGAGGCGGGAGATGATTGAGCAGCTCCAGAACAATCTCAAGGAGGAGTACCGCGCTGTGTTTGACTTCGAGGTCGCGCTCTATCAGACGGTAAGGCCTTCTCCTCCATTCTGCTTGCTTCCCGCTACCAACAGAAATTTGCTAAATAGTGACACTTACATACAAGCTGTCACTGCAGCTTTCATTCCCTATCACAGTGCTCGTGGGCAGCTGACACCCACACAACCTCTATGATTGCCCCACACAGCTTTCAGCGCGTGGCTGTGTGGGACATCTTGCAGATTATGGGGTTGGCATTGTTAGACTTGGAGTGGGTCCTGAGAGGAACACGGGAGCTATGCAGAAGGTTCATGGGCTGAAATACTTCACTGTTCTGTGCACGCAGATTCTCCAGCCGCTGCAGCAGGCGCGCATGCAGGTGGCGTCCTACCCGTGGCCGGTGGACTCGCTGGCCATCTGCGGCCTCATCGCGGCCGAGCGGCAGGCCCGGGAAGCTGGCGGCAGCTCCGAGGAAGGCGCGCAGCAGATGGAGGCTGATTACTCGTCCCTGCTCACCGGCCTGCCTGAGAAAAGCCCCTTCCGCATGCTCGCCGCCCCCATGCCGGTCCTCTGACCTGCTTATTGTTTCGGCGAATGCCCACACGCCAGGTCATCTGACCTGCTCTCTGCATTTGGGACTGCCGAGATGCCAATCATTTGACCTGCTCTCTGCCTCAGTGCATGCCCTCACTAGCAGTGTCAAGCAGAATGCACGAGGAGATGTGAGGAAATGGCAAATGCCCCGCCTCTGTTGCAATTGCAGTGATACTGATACGGCAGCCATCAGAAGTGCTTTTGGGTATGAATGGGTTTTTGTTCACCTTTGATTTAGTATGTGTAGCATGCATGCCTTTGCGCCTGATGTGCTTGTAGAAATGGAGCACTGCCAGAGGGAAGCAGCGGCTGTGGCTTGTTGCCGAGCCGCTGATTCCAGCAGTTATGAAGTTTTGGTCACCTTTTATTGAGTCCTTTGAATGCAATGTGGGTTGGGACTGCTGGTTGCACAATGTATTGGCAGCTGCACCTTGTTTACCTAGGGTGCATGTTATGTACTTTAGGGGTATTTTTAAAGATGTTCGTGGGTTGAATATGAACAAAGATCTGGTCCATTCAGATCCAAACCTCATGGGGAAGGGGTTGCTGGGTGAAGTAGTTTACTACTGAAATTTTGTGGGCCTCTCATGCCGTACACGGGAATTTCTGTAATGATGCATCATATTGATATATGCATACCTTGAGACTGGTGAACTTTCCTGTTTTTTTGCAGACGATTGTCTCAAGAGCTTGTCTTTGCAAAAGTCCTGTTGGACATGCTGCACTATCTATTACATATTCCTGATTTTACAATGCGGAGGTACTTTGGGGTTATCAATGCATCAATCACCAGTGGTTCAATTTTTGGGTTTCTGTGGCTCCTTTATTCAGGGCGATAATATATTTCCTAGTCGAAGATTTTACAAGATGTTCACCCAGAGGTTGTGTAATATCCTGTCGCAGCAGCCTTTGCTGCATCGGGTGCCAGATTTAATAACCTCTCATACCCCATCTCCTCATAATGCGCTTTGGTGATGGCCTGCTGCGAGTAATCAGGGCTGGTCGCAAATTCCGAGGCCCCCTTCCACGCTGCAAGCACAGGATCCGATGGCATGTACACGCCCACCTGCAAACATTTCACACACCCTGTTCCTTCCCTGTCCTTACGCAACACTTTCCTAGCAAGCCAGGCCCAGTCACTGCTCGCATACACAGCCACAATACAGCGCAGAAGCTTGCACATTTGAAGGAGGCTGGAGAAGGAGGAACTTATTGCTGCTGTGAAGCCTTAGGCAAAGGAATGCATTGTTGCTGCATGATGTTCACTTGCAAGGCAGCCTTTCATATCTCTGGCGCTCGTTGTGCCTGATGTCTGCAATTATTTACCTTTAGAGAACGCCAAAAACAGAAAGCTTTAAAGGACAGCAGGCAGTGGACGGACCTCTATGTCGTCGGGCACGAGCGGCCGCAGCTCCTTGTACAGGCGGTCCCGGAAGCCGGGGCATTTGGCGGAGCCGCCAGTGCAGAGGACGTTGGTGTAGAGCAGCGGGTGCAGGTCTGGGTGGGCCGCCTCCACCGCGTCCACGATGGTCTGCGCGAGGCCCGCCTGCTCCAAGCCGATGTCTGACGGCTGGAACAGGACCTCCGGCACCATGAAGCGCTCGTTGTTCAGCATCAGCACCTGCGCGCACAATGGGATCAATCACTTACAATTATCTGGCAGCCCAGAGAGGCAACAACGTAATGCATTGAGAATGTGCAATATCGACTAAGGAATGACCACAGGTAAATGCGTCTGCCATTCGCTGAGCGCTGTGAATCTTGGAAGGCAAGCACTGCATGCGATTGACTCATCGTAGGTTGGAGAACCTTTCTGAATTCTGCCTCAAGGCTGCCTCAAGCTGTGGGTAAGTCTACCAAGGCCCCTCTTCAAAGAGAGACCTGGGATTACCTCATGGCAGAGGCATCATGGCCAAGTTACCCACAAGCTATTGTTCCTCGGTCAGGCACGCAAAGACCTCACAAGGCCAATCATCAAGTCCCACTCCAGGCAAGGGAGAATCTCGCAGTCTCACCTGTTCCCGGCTGGACTTGTCGGCGGCGGCCTGCTTGCCCCTCTCCCGCGGCTGCGGCTGACGCACGTGGCCTAGCTGCTCGTTCACACCGTCCGGCAGCACATACTCTAGTCTGTGTGCCCCGGCGCGCGCGCCCGCCAGATCAGCCTTCAGGTCGGCGGACACAAAGCAAACGGTGTCCTTGATGTGCTCCACTAGATATGTTTCCTCCATCATGTTTATGCTCCTGCGGGTCCAACGAGCTAAAGCTTAAGGACTGAAACAGCGGCGTTTCGATACAGCCAGGAACTGCATGACTACGCGTACTAACAAATCGTCCATCTCAGCCTTTCAGGCCGAATGCAAGTGCATTGTTCTGGATCTGCAATCTCAAGATGAACTTTTGTCTTCTTCTACCACATAGAAAGGCACAATAGCCAGCCTCCATCCATCAGCATTGGTTCTTGGAACGCAGGTGGGCCAGAGATAGCATCAGCCGCACAGGTCTCAGTGGGATTGTGTCCTGCAGGTTGTGCAGTGCTGCACATCAGTGATGCACGCTCTTACTTCTTCATGGACGGTGTGGGGGTGTGCGCACCGATATGAGACGAGCTCCTTCAGGTAATTCGTGAGCGCCTTGCCGCCGAGGTTGACACGCCGCACGGCCGGCCACAGCACGCGCCCATCGCACAGCGGCACTGCGTGCGTGAACGAGAAGCCTGCATCCACAACCACGCCAACGCCCGCGGCCGCCGCTGGCAGATCGGCGCGCTCGGCCGCCCACGCGCGCAAGCTCAGCGGCTGCGCCGGCATCGCCGCAAAGCTCCTGAAGCCGTACTCCTCAAACACCATCTACGGTGCATGGTGATCCCCCACTTCAAATCAATGCTTGGACGCGTCATGTGAGCTGTTTGCGGTCAAGAGCAGGCGTAGGATTGTTGCTGGCGTACGCATGCCAGAGCAGGCAGTGTACCTGACACCTTCAAGCCTATGCAGATGAGGATGGTGAGATCTATGCATGCAGAATTGAGGAGTACCTGCAGGGTGGAAGCCTGGATGCTGGGCAGGTTGAAGGGCGGCTCGGTCATGAGCAGGCCGCAATCCTGCGGCTGCATCTGCAACAGGGACTTGAACGCCCGCCACCAGACTGCCTTCTCCACATCCCAATTCACCAGGTAGCCCCTGCATGGTACACCTAGTGTCGACACTGCTACGCTGAAAGGATTGAATGCATGCTTGTATGCAAGCAATCAAGGGAGGGGCATATTAAAGTCCCCCGGAAGGCCCTGACCTGTCAAACGGCCGCTTTAGCACCAGCGAGGAGGCATCTCTGTAGCTCAGCAACTGGTCAGCGACGAAGCTCTGCCGCTCCCCCTTCGCGCGTCCAATCGCATTGGGAAACACTCTGCACACCACAGTCATACCTAGGCCTCACTTGGGAAGTGTCCCTTCACGGGCTTGAGGAGCTGGATGCATGCAGTCAACACAAGGGACATGCATGAGCCAGACCATGCCTGTATGGCTCGGACTGTCCAGCTAACCCAATCTTGCAGGACGATCCGCCGTTGTCCAGCACTATCACAGGCTCATGGCCCATGCTGATCAACAGCTACGGTAGAAAATGAGACACACCGGCGTGGGTCAGATGTGAAACTGGATTTATGGATTTATGGTTCTAGATCTCCAATTTGATCTAGAGGATATCCCTTTTGGATATCTAATATTCCAATTTGGGAAAGAGATCCGCTGATATGATGAGGCAATATGAATGCTTTTTGGTGATTCACACTCCAAAATTAACGCGTACCATTTTCACACGTACATAAAAAACAAGGATCAGCAGACTTCGCCCTCAAAATTGCGAGCTTCACTGCGAAATTGCCAAGATGCGGAAAGGTTGCCTAATTTATCTTAGAGGAATTTCCTGTAGATACTTATGGCCTGCCTGAAAGCACACGAAATCTTTCGCTGGATCCTGTGGCCTCTAGAGCGATGAATACACCCAACTCCCCAAGTGCTGGTCACGGGGAGTGCCCACGATCGCGTGTTGCGGGTACTGCGATGGGGTAGTGCTCGGTGGAGGAGCGGGTAGGCACAACAACAGCGTAACCCAGCAAATCTGCCCGTGTGCTGCAGCGTTGTCATCGTTGAGCAAGCAGAATGGGACAAGCATGCTCTTGTATGAGCGATAGCAGTCCGGGCGGTCATGCAGACGAAGGAGCTGCGGTGGTACGCCCAGGCAAGGTGAGGCTGCCAAGGGAAAATCCAGGGATGTAGAAAGTGCAAGGTTCGTTTGACCTCATTAGAGATTATCTCATCTTATGCAACTGCTGAGATGCTGAGGAGCTCTTGCCGGCAAGAACTTTTGTCATTTCTGCATATCTCTATGGTCCCTGGCAGGGACACCCCTCTCGTGGTTCTGGGGCCATACCTTACATTTTTCTCTTTTAGGCAAATTCCCGGTACTGAGTACTTCCAAATCATCTCAAGGAAGCTGCTGTAGTAGTTGCTGAGCCTGGTGGAGGACCTTCCTGAACATTGAGCCTGGGTACATTCTTGCAGGGTCAGTTGTATGCACTTGACCGCGGCAGCGCGAAGGAGGAGATGTTGGACGGAGCCATCAATAATGTGCTCAAGAAGCAGGCAGAAGCAACCAAGCCAGGGCTCGTGCAGCCCACAGCTGGGGAAGCCGTGATTGAGGACTTTGATGCGCAGCCAAAGCGCACTGCTGTCTTCGACCTCGATGCAGTGGAGCTCAGGGACCGCTGCGACTCGGCCTACACACCGCATGTGGTGCCGTTTGAAAACATGAGCCCAGTTAGCGATGGACGGAGCTGCCAGGAGTCGCAGAAGGCGCGCACATCTATTATGTGCTTTACTCTATCAGAGCATGCAATATGGAGCCTGGCGTCTGGCTGGCTTGCTGCCACTCTACATTAATCAGTGGCTCCTTAGAAGAGGATGCTGAGGTTACAATTGTGAATACAGGGTCTGCCCTATGAGACAGTCAACCTGGGTCCTCCCAAGCCGCCATGCAACGACGATCGCGTGGCCACGATCCGGGCTCTGGACTGCTCTGATGGACCGCCAGACCCGCAGATTGGTGAGGGTCCCACCTTCACTGTCGCGCACAAATACCAGATGCGTTGTTCAATGCGGGGAAGTTTCCGTGCACCAGGGGCAATGCGCTCAAACTTGTGGACTGGCTGTCTAGGTGCAGTCCCCACAGTGGGTCTTTGGACATGTATCACAATTCCACAGAGAACAGAACAGACACCTCTGTGCTATGTTCCGCGCCTATTCACTCCTTCAGGAAGGAACGGTATATGATGGAGCTAGATTCTCTCACCGTATGCTGAGATTTGATGCGAAGCAACAGCAAGGTAGCAGACCTTTGTATGCCCCGCAGTCGTGACTGCAGACGCCCTGCGTGTATGCCCTGTGACCTCTGGCTTAGGGTTCGCCGACCTTCTAATAATAATGATGCTGAGGGGCTGTGTTGGGGTGGCGCTGCAGAGCACATAATCCAGCTGGCGTGCACAGTGTTCGGGACGTCCAACGCGCTGGTGGCGCTGCTGGACTCGGAGCGCATCATCATCCGCAACGGCAGCGGCATGTTTGCGCCGGGCGACTTCCCCTGGCGCTACTCCTTCTGCGGCTACACGCTCACGCCCCAGAACCCCACCACCATGGTCATCGAGGACGCCCACAAGGACGCCCGGTACGGCCTCCCACTTGAATCTTATATATTCCTTCATACGATTACTGCAAGTCCTGTGTACCCCGTATCTCGCACAGTCCTGGTGTTTTATCATAGGGGTTCCTTTTGTGGCATCCATGGATAGCTGCTCATAGCGCTGTGGGGCAGTTGGAGGAAGTCCTCGAGCTGCGTGGCTTGTCAGCTCCTCATTGTCAATGGCAAGCTGGACAATGTGCTGCCAATGTTCATAAGGCCATGTGCTTGTGGCTGATTGTGAATTTATGGTCCGCGGTGCAGATTCAAGGACAACGTGTTTGTGAACGGGGACCCCCCGGTGCGGTTCTACTGCGGGACGCCGCTGGTGGCCAGCAATGGGCACCGCCTGGGGACGCTGTGCTTTGCGGACCACGAGCCGCACACCTTTGACGCGGAGCGCTGCAACATCCTGAACAACATGGCGGAGCTGTGCGTGCGCGAGATCGAGCGCGACTACATGCTGCGCCAGCAGAGCCAGCAACCCTCCGAGCTGGAGCTGGTGAGCGCTCCAGCAGCTTTTCAAGAGCTGCTTTGGCTGAGGAATCGAACACTTGTTTCACCTGTGCTGCTCCTGGGCAATGACTGGAGCACATCTTCCACCTGCTTCTCAAGAGCTGCTCATGGGCAATGATGGTGACACATGTTTTACCCGCCTGTCCAGAGCTGCTCTTGGGCAACGATTGACAGAAGTGTTCACCTGCAAGTTAAGAGCTGCTTTTGGGAATGGATTGGAGCGCAGAATGATGTTAAGGCAGATCGGGACGTGAAAGGTTGAATATTTCATGGTGGAGTTTGTGGCTGCGTGATGTACTGTGCGCGGAATGCAGACCTCCTGGTGATTGTCTGTCGTGCGCTTGGTACATTGCACATCCAGGCCTGCCTTCAACCAGGGGGTTTTAGGTTCTGCTTGCTGTTTCGTGGCAACCCTGCTGTTCAAATGTTGGGATGATGAGGTTGGCTCAATTTCTTTCATTTGTGTGGCTGCAGCTGAATGCTGGCATGAAGCGCGCGCTGGAGGCGTTCCAGGAAGCCATCCTCATGGTGGACGCCTCCTCCCAGGACACATGGACTGTGCTCCACGTCAACAGCGCATTCCTGCAGCAGACTGGTGCGCCGCCTGTGTTTTCTTCTGCGTGCTTTTGTGAGGTCCTGAGGCTGACCCGCGTGCAAAAATGGATCTTTTCCGCAATGTGGGGTTTCTGCTGTCAGAAATTTTTCGCCAGGTTTCTGACACCCTGATTGGCAAGCATCGAGGGATGATCACGTATCAGTGTGCTGCATGCGTGCGACATGTCATGAGGCTGAGCGAATGCCTCCTTGTCTGGCTGTGCATGTGGATTCTCTCTTGAGCTCAGCCAGGATTGTGACCTTGTGAGTGGCATTGCTGCAGGGTTCAAGAGGAACGCAGTGGTGAAGGGCGACTTCTGGGAGGTGTTTGGCATGAAGGACTGCGCTGAGGTACCCGAGACAGTGAGGGAGACGGCGCTGCTGGGCAAGGAGTTCACCATCAGCAACCTGGTGGTCAGGGACAGCGCCAGCCTGGACCCTACCGCCGCCTCCGCAGCCCCCGGCCGCCTCTTCAACATGGGCTTCAGGTGCGCCCTTGCAACCTGCACAGATTCATCCCAGCAGCTCTCATTCTGCTTGTGTAACATCAGCTAGCATCAGCCGTCTCAGCTCATGACTTCAGCCCGAAAGGCGCCACTGGGCGCAGGCTCCGAGGAGGCAAGGTGCACACTGTGGCATCCTTGATGGCCAGCGAGATTTCGAAATAAATCCCTTTGGCACATCTGTTCCTGCAGAGACGTGAATTTGGAAGTTTCCTGTTTGAATCTCTGCTCGCTGCACAATGACATAATAAATTGCGTGCCTTTTTGTTGTTGCACTGTCACTTGACATGGGGCGTTGCCTTTTATTTGCAGGCCGGCGAACCGTGACCAGCTGGACGACAACATGCTGGCCATCGGCGTTCCCTCCTACATGCCCTCCTCCAAGAAGTCCGGCCGCGGCCTCTACTTTGTCTCCATGCGCGAGGCGGCCGCGATCACCTCCATCAACTCCACCCGCAGCAGCCTGGGCGAGTGCAACCTGCGAGATCCACCCTTCGCGGACCTTGAGCTGGGCACGCTGCTGGGCAAGGGCGGCTATGGCAGCGTCTACCGTGGATCCTACAAGGAGCAGCGCTGCGCTGTCAAGGTGCCGCCTTGCACCCTGCTTCCCTGCGTATGGGGCATGTATATGGTGTCTGGTGCGGTAATTGGTGCCTCGCTAGTGCCTGCTGCTCCATTTGCCATGTAGGAGCTGTGTACCTGAGAGCATGATGGAAGGTCGGTACAAAGGAGCGATAGCCTGACGAGAGCATGTGCAGCAGAGTGGGATGGGCAGACAAAAGTAGCGTCAGTGCCAAGGGATACTGTCAAGGAAAGTGAGCGGCTGTCATTGTGCAGGTGATCGAGGACCTGAACGCGATTACAATGATTGACGGGAAGCCGCTGGAAGCTGTGATCACGGAGGGCATGCGTCACCCCAACATCGTCAACACACTCGCGCACACCGTGCAGCATGCGCCGGCGCGGCCGCAGCCGCAGCCGCGCACGCACGACTCCGCACACAGCACCCTTCACAGCAGCCCAGGCACCTCCACAACTCCGCGCAAGGCCCCTAAGGGGCTGCAGTCGGAGGGCGTTGCCTGGCTCCTGCTGGAGTACTGCGACATGGGCTGCCTACAGGTGCTTGCTCCTCCTACCCACCTTTGCCCCTCCCCTGTGAGGACAACCGCTTGCCATTTTCCGCACAGCAGCGGCAGGCCTTGCGCATTGACTCGTGAATGGGAGGCATTGCATCACGCTGCACTCCCTTTGACCCTTGTCTCTTGCTCAGAACCGAGCGGCCTGTATGTCACTCAGTAGCTCCAGGTGGTGGTAGAAGTCATGGCATGCGACGAAAGGCATCACATGTCTGGTTGAGGCTGCATGGCATGGGATCTCATGCACAAATTGTGTGTGCGCGCAGGAGGGGATCGACAAGGGGTGGCTCAGGGAGGAGCGATCGCTGACCTCGGCAGACGGCGTGCCGTGCATGGCTACCATCCTGGCCGTGGCCCTGGAGATCGCGAGCGGAATGGCCTTCCTGCACGAGCGCGACGTGGTCCACGGCGACCTCACAGGAGGTCCGAGCCTGCTGCTACCTAGATTTATGTCTGCAACCCTTTCATTTGCCGAATTTATGTGGTGATGAGTAGATTGAGTTATCTATGTCAATCGAGTCGTTATCGTGAGCAGTTCCGTGGCAGTGTTGACGCTGTCTTGATGGCTTTCTGAAGCAGGGTCAACCCTCTTGTTCCACTTGCCTTGAATTCTTAGGTGTGCACCGCACTGGACATGCCCACATACCAGAGTCTTGTGCTGTGGAGTCAAGGTGATATTTGCGATGTGGGCTTTGCAGGGAACATCCTGCTGACGAGCAGCGCAGAACAGGCGCACGGCTTCACGGCCAAGGTGGCGGACTTTGGGCTGGCGCGCAACCTGGCCATCACGTCCAAGGTTGAGACCCGCACCTACGGCACCATCACCCACATGCCCCGCGAACTCCTCTGCAATGGCGTCCTCTCGAAGGTGCGCCACACATGCTGCACCCCCTGCTGACTCCCCAATCCAGGGGTGACCTTAATACATCCGAAAAGTACAGCGTCGTCAAGACTGCTCTTTGTTCAAAATTAAAAGCTTACATGCCGCATCCTGATCTGTATGTCTTCTCTGCATGCCCGTGTGCACACTCGCTCAATGGCTAGGGCAAGCATGCGCAAGCGTGGAGCTGCAGCGCAGAGGCTGTAGAGGCCAATGTCATTAGGGATGTTCTGTCAGCTGGCAGCAGGGGTGTACACCATGTGAGGTGTGTGGACATGTGGTGCAGGCGGCTGACGTGTACGCGTTCGGAGTGCTGCTGTGGGAGATGATGGCGGGCTGCCGCGCATGGGCGAGCATGAAGCATGCGCAGGTCATGCACTGTATCGTGGTGGAACAGCGCTCGCTCGTCTTCCCGCCGCACGCCCCGGCCGACTACGCCGCCTTCGCCGAGCGCTGCCTCTCTCACGAGCCCGACAAGAGGCCCAGCTTTGAGCAGGCCTGCGCCGAGATTGCCGACCTGCAGGCCAAGCTTGCCTGATGCGTGGCTGCGAGAGTGTGTCTTTGCCATTGTCCACTGCAGGAGGGCTGAAAGGGCAGTACCATGCCAACTTCCCATGCAAGAGAGGAGCAGTGTATGAGATCGGCATAAATAAAAGAGCTCTGATCAGGAGCGATATGACACCATCAGTGCTTTTGTGCAGCGAGAGCTGCAGCAGTCAAGACAGGATGCGTTTTTGCAACATGATGAGTCTGCTACGGATGCTTTCTGATAAGTCGGCCGTCTGCGCCCAGTCACTTATTATAATTCATTGTCGTCACAAAGCAGGCCTTGACAAGCAGGCGCTGCCGCACGACCACTCTCACAAGCGTTGCCATTGTGCACGGTTTGGGGACACACCTATGTTATGAAGGTTCCGTATTACGTCAAATAAGATTATACCGTATTGGTTGGTGAGCAGAGTCAGGGCATGGTTAATGTATCAGGATGTTGGAGGGGCAGCTGCTCATAGTGCCAAGGGTGAATGATGATGATTGAGCATCTGCATATCCAGCTGTTGACTGGGTGTGTTTGGAAGTCATTTTAATCGGTGCCGGGAGCAGCGTGCATATATTGACTATTGTTGGGAGCAAGGCCGTTTCCTGAGCTCTATATCATTCTGAGGTAGAATGCGAGTGTTTCCCTTGGTCCTAGAAAAGTTTTGGAGTTCGACGCTGTGCAAGCTGTCACGAGTGGGTGCTTTTATGTGTCAGTGCATGTGCATGCGTGTGAGTTCTGGGTGCATGACCATGTGGGAACCCAGGCCCAAGAACGGAGACAAGACGTGTATCACTCTGGTGTTTGGATGTGTAGATCATTATGAGACCTCATGAAGACACCTGCTTTGTTTATGTTGCTACGCAGCTTTAAATGTGATGTATCATTATGATATGATTATTGGCGCTGATCTGAGTCCATTGGGTGCATAGACCAGCGGCACCATTGCGGACTCAACAAGCAATTGTTTGCCCTGTGATGGGCGTCTGGTTGACCTGTGCAGCCTCTCACCATGTTGCTTTTTTGTGGCCTTACTAACTTTGTGGCCTTGAAGGCTTCAAGGCCGCAAGGTCTACAAAGTTTGTGGGATGACTTACTGTCCTTTTTGCTCAATGCGTGCACGCGTCAATCCTGTAATTTTCGTGATACACATAAGATGACTAGCCCATCACCGGGCTTCCATGTGTTCCTTGCTTCCCCTTCAAAACTTCTGGGCATCATTGCAAGCCATGCATGGTGTCCAAGATTGGCTGGCCATCTCAACACTTCTGTCCAGCTTCTGTCTGCCTAATGATGCCATCATAATGATGGTGCCAATATATTGCTGGTAAAATACATTGCTGGATAGCTGTAGTGAGATTAATCTTTCTGCAGTGCGTTTTCAGGCGAAGCATTGCGTAGGAATCCAGCAAATTTGACTGCAATGTTCACGCCTCATGACCTCCATCCTCGGTCAAGACAGCTCGGCAGAATACCATTTCCGTCGCTGACTCCATGGGCTGATCCTAATGTCTCATCGTCAAGCCCACCGTTGGGCACCCCATCTCCCATCCATCTGGCTACTCCTGTGTTGCCCAGACTTGGTCCTCGCCCTCTCCAGCCCCAGCAAACTGTAAATCACGGTGAGACAATAAATTCTGGCGACTCTTGAGATTAGTATTTGTAGTGCGAGCAACCGTGCCTCACAAGTGACTTGTTCTCGTTTTTTACTGAAGACCAGCATTGCAAGCAGTGCCACAGCAATCCTTCAGAAGTGAAATAATCTAACCATCGAAGTGTGGTGATCGACTGCGATTGGTCTCACGTTGCTTCAGGTGAAAGCAGAACCGGGAGCCATCAGGGGGGAGGGCCTGGTGCTACACAGTCAGCGAGCACCCACAAATCACGGCTGGGCAGTGAAACACCAGCCTCGCCGTGGCTGTGGCCATCGCGCACGCCTGCTGAGTCCTCCCAGCGTGACAGCGCCAGGAAGTCACCCTCACTCGCAAGTCTGCCAAAGCCCAGCGCCAGCTTGCAGGACAGCCGCGATCGGGGTGAGACCATCATTCCTCTACTGCAGCTACATCCTGCCGAAAAAGCTGAGCCTGCACTGCATGTGGCTGCATTACGTGTGGCTAGCTGCTTGATTTTATGTCGAAAACAGAGCAGGAAGACTCCATGAGCTTCCTTGAGCGTCATTCTTTTCACTAAAACTCATCCTGTCACCATAGCCCGATCAACCATTGAACAATATTGCGTGTGTGTGCAGACAGGGGCAAGAGCGGCTTGCTGACCAGCCTGCATGCTCACAGCAGCGCCCGAAGGACGCTGCATAATGCGCCAACCGCCATGTCGCCTTCGCTCCCCAAGGCAGCGCGCGCCGATCCCGCCCTCGTCAATTATGCCATCACCGAGCGACGCACGAGGCTCGGATCGCCCCTTTCGCGTGCTGACTCAGCTGCTGAGCTGTCAGCAGATGGCCTCAGCCTACAGAGTGGCACGCTGCAGCTGCCTACACCAATGCTGCAGGGCGTGCAGCAACAAGCCACGTCAGGTGAGCTGAGAAGTCCAAGGCCAACGGGAGTGGGATCTTCCTGTGAGCAGCGATCCTCGTGAGCCATACGTGACGGCAAAGATCAAGTCCAATTGAGCTCGCTTGAAAGAAGCTTCTGTTTGTGAGACCAGGGTGCTCAGTCAGGTGACGTGCCTTAAATTCTTGAGCGCTCCGAAGTTTTGCTTAGATATTTATACACACATGCATTTGGTGCAGGTGCGGCCGCGGGAACATCAATGGCGCAGACAGAGGTCCAGATGGGTGCTAGGAGGAAACCGATGCCTGTCAATTCCCCGCGCCTGACAGCAGCGCAGCCTTCATGGCTGACATCGGCACAGCAGCCGCCAGCCTCTACAGAGAAGGCCCAGGCCAGCACTGGAAGCGCATGGTCGCCCATGCAGCCAGCCCAGAAGAGGGGACTACAACCGTTGGGTGCAGGTAAGGTTTGCCTCTCTTTTCAGGCCATGTGAATATGGGCGTCAGTGCATAGACTAAAGTCAATCTGACGGGCCGAGCTGAACAGGACATTGCACGCATGCGAGTCTGGTGTTAAGGTGTGAGTTGGTGTTGTCAGGGAAGCTCCGAGTCTTGAGCGCAGCACCGCCGCCAAACAAGCAGGAAGAAGCAGAGGCACCATCACAACCTGCCTCCGTTTCCTCGACGGACACCCCGCCACTCCAAACAAGCAGTTCTGCCCAGCCTGCTCTTTCGGGCAACCTGCGCTCTGCCAAGGGTAATTCTTCGATCATTTCCAGTGTCTGCTGCTGTGATTTTGTGCCTTGACAGGCCAGCAATCTCAATCACCAGCCCCTATGGCCCTCGTTTCTGCCTGCTGCCCATTGCTTGTTGCACCGAATGGTGCCCATCTGCTGCATGCTCAGTGCTCCTGGGAGGTGCACACATGGCACGCAGAGGCTGAACGCAGATGATGATGGGGGCTCTCTATCAACGTGAATTGTCACTGGGCGCAGGGCGGAGCAAGGAAAGACTTGAGGAGCTGCAGGAGATTCTGAGGCAGCTGGGCGCCCTGGTCCTGCCACAGCCGTCGCACCCGGCGCCTGTGCGCGCGTTTGAGGGTGTTCCCTTGAAAGCAGCCTCCAGCGATGGGGGATGGGCGCGCGAGCGGCTGGAGCAATTGCGAGACTTGCAGGCGGAAGCGGCTGACTCGCTGGCCGTGCGACAGGTGGGTTCTCAGAGGCGCCACCTGCTGCAAAGACTGTTGTCCAGGTCCAGCGGCCTGCAGATGTCCAGTCATGCTGTGCCCAATAAGGTGCTACTGGGTGGTAACTGAAGATATTTCTGCCCCATGTCCTGTCTCCCGATACTTGAATGTCTGTTGTGCCGCTTTGCCCGTGCCAGGCCTGTCTTTGCACCGCTGGCTTGTAAGAATCAAAGTCTAAAGTCGAGTGCATTCTAAGTGACCGTTCCGTTGTCTTTCCTGATTTAAGGTGTGAAATAGCTTCAAAGGGAGGTAATTTGCTGGTCCAGGAGCACCAGGCAGCCGACAGCGGCGGAGCAGCATTGGCAAAGGTGCTGTCGGTCTCCGCGCAGCCGGAGGCTCGCCGGACGGCATCGCTGAACACCGTCACGCAGCCGGCGCTGCGGCAGAGGCAGAGCCGCGGCGCAGATGGCGGCAGCGACCGCGATGAGGGACGGCCGGCGGCGCGTGCACAGTGCGCTCAGGCGGAGGGGTTGTTGGAGCGCCTCCGGCGGCTGCAGGCCCTGCAGAGCGAAGCTGCCCAACTCCTTGTGCCCTAAGAGAGGAGGCTAGCAATCGTCGGGGAGGGTCGTTGGCGAGCGCTCGCCGGAACCGTTCCATGTGACATCATGTGATTGTTTGGAGTGTGAACACTGTTGGCAACTTGTCATTGAATGGAAGTATTTGTGCATTGTACTTCACTAGCCTTCTGAGAGTAGAGTGGTGAAACTGTTGGAGCTTTTAATCTGCGATCCGTGCTTGAGGGGATCAGCTGTGCCTTCAGCGGATGCAACTTGCAACACTGAATGTGTGCAAAGTATCAATTTGATCAGCGGGAATGACTCATTCAATGCAAGTTGCTAGTCGGACTGCCAAGTCTAAAGAAGTGCTAGTGGGTCAGGTTTGCATGATGCACGCCATGCTAGAAGGCTGGGCCCCTGCTGCGGCATCTTCACTCAGCACATTGCATGCACAAAATGTACCAAGTTCCCCAAATTTGTACATTTGGCGGCTCTATGACCTGGGATCAGTGAAGGTGACTCAGCATCAGTAGAGCTTCATCAGAACCGCTATTCTTCCATCTCTGATATTTCATCCTCGTCTCTGAAACCTTCTTCGGGAAGTTCGTCTGGAGAGGCAGCCGGCTGTTGCTAGCTACCCGTGATACTGGGTCGGACTGTATCTCAGGGGCATAACTACCGGACTAGCGTTTCAGTGGCCACCTCCGAGATAGTGCGTTGCAGAGGCCGAGGGAGACCCTATTTGTGCGATCCTCGACTATCAGCTTGCGTCGCAGGCCAGCTGCGACAGGTATGCTGCTGGGCATCTCTACCTCTCACGCAAGAGTTGCAATCGGCGCGAAATTGCGCTACTTGAAGCTGCTGTCGTACCAAGGGAAGGGCTGGCGTTGCGTCATGCAGGCTCACTACGTCATTTTTATTCTTAACGAAGAACATGCAGAACTGAACCTCACTGTGATTACGGACCGCTTTGAAGCGTTCGGCTGTGGTGGTGTGCTTCCCAGGTTTTGGGATGCTCCAGGGTGTATGGGCGCGGTGAGGAGAGGAACTTACCTGTTTCTGTTCGTCTATGTCATTCTAAATATCAGCGTTACACAGGTGAGCATCAACAAGCCCTCTTGGTGCCAATAACTTTGTACCGCCTTGGGAAGGATTCAGGTTCTGAGGCAGCTTCCAGGTTGACTTGTGGACGTAGCAGTCTGTGCTAATTCGCCTGCCAAATACCACTATCTTTGAAAAGGTGTCTAAGTCAATTTCTAGTCGTCTTTACTGGAGCATGCTGCCACTCACAGATGTAATCCTTCGGCCTTGCAGGGCGCAGAGGTTGAGGGGCTCCGAGTGGTGCGGAGGCCGGGGCGCAGGCTCCTGCAATGCACGACTGAGTCGGCCTGCAGGGCGCGCTGCCCAGCAGGCAACAACATCATCTACCTAGCGCCCCAGGATGGCACCTCGGGGCAGTGCGTCTGCATCTGCAGCCCCACCAACACGCAGCAGAACTCCACGCCCTCGACGCGCACCAGCTCGGGCCTCATAGGGGGCAGCAGCTTCGCGCAGCCGCTCAGCGGCGGCGGCGGGGGCGGCGGCGGCGGCAGTGCCGGCGTGGCATCGGGCGGCCAATCAGGCGCCGGCGGGACAAACCCAGATTCTGGCAGCGCAGACAGCAGCACGGCAGCTTCCACACAGAGCTCTGGGTCCGGCTCGGTTGTGGGCACGGTGAACTCAGCCTCGCAGCAGAGCAGCTCCTCTAACAACCTGGTGGGCACAGTCCAGTCATCAGGCTCTTCGGGTTCTTCGAGTGAAACCACCACGGCTGCCCTGGTCAACTCGGCGACTAGCGGCAGCAGTACTGGGTCAGGTGGCAGCAGCACTTCTAGGTCTTCCAGAGCACCTCCACAGAGCGGCTGAGAGCTGAGCTGAGCTCAGCCAAGCTACAGCTCAGCTCTCAGCCCATGCATCACGCATTGTAATTTTGCAGCTGCACGCCCCCGCAGCCTGTCAGTCACCCTTCAAGGCTTCTCTATTGTTGATTCTTCCCACCAAATGGACGAGACGTAGAGGACGATCTCAGATTTGATGTGGTTTTTCACTCCTAGGGTTGAATTTGAGGTGCAAGCAAGGTCCTGCGATGACCTGTCGACCTCAGTGTGCGGATGGGATTGTTCATGCTTTTTGAATGTTTTGGACGATATTTACGTGAACATACTTCTGCTAAATGTGCGACTCCAGATGGTTTCTTCTGTGAGTATGTGAGGCACCCTTGCTCAGATCAGTGTACAGAAGGACTGAAGTGCCCACTGCGTTTGCAAGCTTCTACAGCTTGCCAAGAGCAAGAGCAGCTCTGTGCTGCGGCCCCAAAGCATCAGGAAGTTTTTAACTGTGCAGGAACTCACAATCAGAATACGTTGGCAAGCATGCGATGGTCTCCAGCAGACGAAGTGAAAACTATTGATTACATTTCATGTGGAGAGGTCGTAGGAAGTAGAACTGCTTGGCCCGATCTGCTTCTGTACAGCTGTGTATTTATTCTTGTTCTGTGCCACCCTTATGAGCAGTGCAGGGGTTGAGACTTGCTGGCGGCAGTGGCAGATTTTGATGAAAGTTGCTCTTTTTATTGGTAGCTTCATGCATCACTGGATGCAGAGGCGCCCAAGGTGTACAAAGTTCCACCCAGACTGCTGGCACTTTGTGTAGCTTATTAGACGAGGTGAAAGACGGATATTCTGCTTTCCTATGGCATGGCAGATATGTAACGGATCTTGGATTTTGGATATTTGGCTGTCGCCAGATTGAAAGGCACAGCCACTCATGCATGGTTCGCATATTGTAATGGAGTGGTGCGCTTCCATGCTGACCACCACACTTGCACAGGGCAACATTTTTTAAAACTACACACATGACTGGGCTACCTGAATGACACCCCTCAACTGCCCTTGGTATTCCGCACCCTCAAGCACACTCAAGCTGGGACTTTTTAAGCTACCCCTATCGCCAAATTTGATCGGATCTCCAATTCACATGAACCAACTATTATAGAGACATATATGTTTCTGGCTTGTTCAGAAGTCGTCCTTTTGTGACAAATTTTAAAAGGTCCTGAAGCAGCACCTGCCACCTTGCACATCATGCAGGGGGCCTTAAGGTTATATTTAAGCTTATAGATCAGTTGGTGCCCATTGCGGCGGGGCCCTGTGCCGCAGACCTGTGCGCCAGCCACTGCATGACGGTCGCAAACGCATCCTCCCTGGCAGGGTCCTTGCAGCACGCCTCTGCAGACATGTCAAGCACCGAATTCGAATTCGAATTGTAGATATCGCGCACGATCCCCCTGAAGATCGGCAGCGAGCTCCACATGAAGCGCTGCCACACGTTGCGCAGGGAACGCTGCATCGCCTGCAGCCGCGCCTCTGGAACAGCCAGCAGGATCTGCGGCAGCTGCTCTATGTCCGCCTGTGCACTCCCCAGCACAGGTCCTCTCAACACTCCCAGCGTTCTCCCAGACAGGACATCATCATTTCTCAGCGCTGGGGCTGAAACCAATGCAATAAGCCCCCAGCAGTGCAGCTGTCTTGTGCTGGCAGCTTGGACTAGAGAACAGGAATTACTTTTTCCATTTGATTACACATGGTACAGTATGATGGGCTGCAAAAGGAAAAAAAAGGGTGAGCTGAGCCCAGCGGGACAGCAAGTGCGGTGGAGGCTTTGGGGAAGCAGCCACCTCAGCGATGCGGAGGGAGAAGGCACTCCAGTCGAGGATAGAGGAGAACACGGGGTCCACTTCATCCATAACCACCACCGGCACGCAGCCGTGCAGAATCGCATCCTCCGCCCGTGGCGAAAATCCGTCGCCTGCCAGAAATTGACTCACCCTTGCAGCAATACGTTTATAAATAATAGAGGGGACTGACTACGTGGATCACAATCACGCAATCACAATCATGTTTGTGTTCAGGGATGCAGTAACTTGCAGGCATGCAGTGACTGATCATATTATGTCTCCTCCCTCCACAGAGGGCACATTGGCACACTGATGCATGCATGCATACGTGTAGCGCAGGGAGCAAGCCTGGCGGCTGGGCTTCAATTGTGACAGAGCCACAGTTGCTTTGGCCCCGCTAGCAGATATGATCTTGGCAGATCAGGGGAAGCGCATGCGCATGGTCTTAGCATCAGGCAACGAGGGCTCACCTGGGGCGACGAGGCAGAATTTGGAGCGGGTGAGTAATTCGCTGTAGTCACCGGCGACGTCATCTCGGTCGCCAATGAGGATGGCGTGGCGGCCGGCCCAGTCGTGCTCCTGAGCCAGCGCAAACAGCCGCTGCCGGATGCCCCTGCCACACCACACCCAAAATCATCCTCTTATACTACTGGTCAAAGTCATAGAGAAGGCATCCTATAGAATTAGAAGCCATAGAGAAGGCACTCCTTGCTCTGAAAGGTTGCAAACGGTGCTTGGGACCTTCATCTGCCATTCACTGTGTCCCTGGTAAACACATTGTCCTGCCACCAAAAGTGGCTTGAAGTCCTTCTTCATAAGGATGCCAGGGCAAGTGGCAGAGGCTCAGCTGCAGGCCCACTGGCTGTGTGGCTGCAACTACTTTGTACCAGAGGCAGTTTGGTGGAGCATGCAGCAGGCATATAGGGAGTGATGGTGAGGATGAAAGAGCGCGCACCGGCTGTAGTGGGGCAGGCGGTGCTTGCCGACATCTCCCCTGAACAGGAAGAGGATGTCCCGCGGCGGCTGCGGGTGACCCACCAGCGGGGAGAAATTGGCAAACTCCGCCGGATGCTTCAGGTTTGGGATGATCAAATCCTGCGCATGCGCACATTTCTTGGATCCATTACAATTTCTCAAATCAGTCGTCTATCGCCGACTGACAGATGCTCTTTCTGTGCCCAAGCTCACAGAGCATGGCAGCGTATTGCAAGAACACTTGGGAGCAAACAGGTGTGGTGGGGCATTGTGCCAGGAAAATGGGCGGGGGTTGACACACCTTTGTTGGGTCGTAGCAGGCGTGGCCTTTGATGTGGTGGGCGTACCCTTCTGGCCACCACTCGGGGTGGATCACCTCCTGAGTGTAGTTGTCCCAGGGCTTGAAGGCCGAGTTGGATGTGTGGTTCACATCCTGCACGCCCCACAAACCTGCTCTTGTCTGCCTCGAATCTCATCTGCTTCCTTTCGCTCAGCACCAAATTGCCATGCCATGCAGTACTGCTGCAGAAGCAATGCAACAGAAGCTTGCAGTTGCACAGGGAGGACTTGGCATGCCAAAGCAATAGGGTGGGCCACCTTGCGGCCCCAGTGGGAAAGGATGATGGATGGCCTGATCTCCTTTGGCGCCCAGCAGGAGCCCTCATCATGCGTGATCAGCCTGCTCATGCCCATACCATGGCTTCACATCAGTCCTTTGGGGTCTTAGCTGGCTCTCTGATATTGCTCAATATGCCCTGCAAGCTCACTGGGTGCCTTGATACATATAGCATGCAGTCTCCTCTCTTTTGACCAGCTGGAGCAGGTTAGGCCCTATCAGCAAGCTGCCATGCAGGCTGCGCGAGGCAGTTGAAGCTCGCACCAGATGTGGTCTCTGCCGCCCTTGCGCCGCCACCAGGGGTGGTTCACCTCCACCCACTTCTGCGCCTCCAACAGCATGAACATCGCCTGCATCACCCGATTGGCTGCACAGAGCCCAAGCCACACCGTCAGCAACACTGCATGTCACAGCACAGCCACTCTTGTCGCGCCTACTGCCACCCAGCAAGCCTACAGCTTTGTCCGGTGCTTGCTCTCCTGCTTGCCACAGATGCAGCCTGTCTCCACAGAACCTGGTGCTCTCTGTAAGGCGCATGAACCTAAAGATGAACGGCTAAATGATCGCGAGCACCTCGGCAACCCCTTGGCATTCCAGGCAATACTGCAGCAAAGAAGAATTTTCCACAAGTCGTCTAGGTAACATCTGCAAGGTTGCCATGGGAAGCATGAGGCATGCCCTCCAGTCTGGCAGAAGTGATAGGGGAGGATGCAACTGCGAGGGCGAAAAACCATAACACCACTCTAAGATGTGGGCAGCCCAAGCATGTCGCTCAAGGAGCCTCTCAACTAATAATCTCTCCTCAGCATTACCGATGCCATCTGTGACGGGGCGTACCTCCGGTTTGGCAGATCTGCATGTCGCCGTCGCGGCGGCAGTCGATGGTGGGTCCGTAGTACCAGGGGTGGTCCACGTAGCCCCACACCGGGTGCAGGAAACATGACGTGTACACCGGCATGAAAAAGAAATCCGCCTCCTCCGGATCCAGCGTGCGGTGCTCGCTCTGCGCAGCCGCAACACCCCACTTCACCGTTTAGGCCTATCTCAAGAACTTAATTAGGATAAGTTGCTCAGAAGGTTGCTGACTGCCCTTCAGATGACACGAGCCAGGCTATTTTATTTTGACTAAACGTAATGCAGCTGCTTCACGGCAGGCATATGCATATATATGGGGTGATGTAATTAACAAACAGAGCACGAGCAAAGGGAGCACGAGCAAAGGAACCAGGGTGCAGAGGAAACGTGAATGCATGAGTACAGAGAGTGCCTGCAGGAGGCGCTCGTGGAAGGCGCTCTCGATGCCGTAGGTCCAGGAATTGATGTATGACTGGTTGTTGTCCATGAACAGGCGCCACACGCACTCGCGCTGAACCAGAGCAGAACAGATTGTGCATAAAGTGAGTTCTCACGGTTGATTGGGTCTTGCTTGGATCTGGCGAGTCCAACAAGGGGTAAGATTGTGGCAGCCTTTGACTGCAGCTTGTCTGCAGGACGTACCTTGCCTTTTGGCAGCAAAAGCGTGGAATAGTAAAAATAATAATGAAATGAGTGCAGCAGCACAAATACAAACAGAGCTGGCTGTCGATGGCAAGGCATGCGGTTAAGGATGACAAAGACCTTGGAGGGGCAAAGCATATCATGTAAGGCATCTGTGCATGTGACGTCGACTGACAGGCACCTTGTTGAGGCGGTACTGCAGCATGCGGCTGTTGAACTCTGCGGGCAGGTCATACACATAGATGAGTGGCCGCCTGTGCTCCTGTAGCTGCTGGGCAGCTGGAAGCACCTCCCGCAGCCATGGCTTCTCTGTCAAGTTCACCCCTGCATTGCCAAGCCCCCTGGTGAGCACCTTGCACCTCAAGGCAGGTTGGACTCAGTTCACTGGGCTCCCTGTTACACCACAGGTGTGCAGGAATGGCATGTCTGCAGCTCACACCACTCTGCAGCCGCTCATGCACTGTTCAGGTACCAATGTTTTCGGGATTGAAAAGATCTCACCGTCTGAGGCTGGCAGGCCTGCCACACGGTTGGCACAGTCGTGGCCGAAGCAGCCGGGGTCGCACTTGCAGAAGCCCAAGTAACAGACACCGCGCCCGCTGCACTGGTTGATGCAGGTCTGCTCGTGCGGCTGTTCGCAGTAGTCGCCGCCCATGCCGTCCAGGAAGCAATCACACCTGCGGAGAGTCATCCACATAGCAGTACACACTTTAGAGGCACTGCTGCTTTGCCTCTAGGGAAAAAAGTCTAGGCATGCAAAAGCACTTGATGCTGACCTATCTATCCAGGTTGGCATACGCCCCCAGCACACATGCAGATGCATGCAATGAAATGCAAGGGACTATCAAGATATGTAAAGGGAGGTGTACCTGGTGAAAGGGGTTGCTGCCTCACACCAGCCAGTGTCCGGATCAAAGAGCTTGCTGGGTTCATGCTGGCCCCAGTGCAAGGCCTTGCCATCGTCACCCTGGCAAAACACAAGCACAGTTGACACAATTAACATACTGTGCAGCCCCCTAGGCACCTCGCATGCATGATACTTTCTGATACTCGGACAGTGAAGCGAGGGATATGGGTGGGACTGACCTTGTTGGGCTGACAGTGCAAGCCCATCGGCCGCCCTTGCCTTGCTGGTGGGTAACTGCACAGATCGCAGGAACCTTCATTGCAGGGTGGGATGCAAAGTACGAATGATCACCACCACTCAGCAGAACAGATCAATTGGCGAAACACATCAGTCCCCACCTGTGAGGCCCTGTGCCAGTGTAAGAAGGTAGCCTTGCGTTTGTCCCGTTGCAGTAACAGGCGGCAATGTCATCATCGCACACACCTGACAACAAACCAGCCGTGGCTCTCAGGTATGCTGATAAGTGTCATGGAAGAGCAGGCGCTGATCTTTACAGACACAAGCATCAGAAGGACCTCAGGATCAGATGTATGGCAATGGGAAACTCACCATGGCAGCGACCTGTGGCAACAGGGCCCTCATATTCCTCGCTCCAAGACTGGGGCGGCCCATTGGGCTGCGAACCGCCCCTGCAACCAACATGCGCACATGTGTGACTCAAAACTTGCTATCTGGAATCAGACAAGCTCCAAAAAAACTGAGTATCTGGCCCTGCTGTGCCAACAACACAGAAGCGTACCTTCGATATCTGTCAGTGCATGGGCGTGGGTCGCGCTCCAAGCAGCCCACTCCCTTCCAACCTGCAAGGCGCCCAACCTCACATAATCCGCACCGAATGACATGTGAGGGGGTCTTCCTGCAAGCTCACGTTCAACACATGCAGCGGGTGAGATGAAGGTGGGAAATTGAGCCACCTGCCGGGCAGTCACAGGTGCCCGTGATGGCGTTGCAATTGCCCACCCCATTGCAGTCTGCATGGCATGACAGGTTGCTGCTGGGGGGCTGCTTTCTTGGAAGCACATCATGCTGTCTCAGTGCATGCTGGCACCAGTCGCCAAGAACTGTTCTGCATCGATCTGTCTCATTGGCTGACAGAGCTTGGGTTCTGGGGGCGGCCTCTGCAGTGTCGTTGCCTTTGTGAGAACCCTGCTGACTATGCTGTACATCCAGATCTGTACTGGGAGGCTGGCTGATTGATCTGTTCCTTCGCAGATCACCGTCAAAAGCTGAATGTTGGCTGTACGTTTGCTGAGTTGCGTTTTCAAGCCATTGCTCTGGCGGCTGAACGTCCTCGACGGCTGCATGCCAACTGTTCCCAGCTTCTCTCGTCTGACGTGGGAGGCCCTGCCTATGAAGTGCGCGATCTTGGGCTCTCTTGGGACGAGCTATCGACAGCTTATGCTTCAAGTTGTCGATCTCAACTAGGGTGGGTCTGAAGGACGCAATTGCCCACTGCGTCGTAAGCAGGAGAGAGGCACCTAGCAGCAGAGACAGGCCAAACACTGCCAATACTCTGCTCAGGACAGCTGCTGAATCTGACATGAGTCTGAGACCATGCAGAATATTCTAAGCAGCCCAACGATGGTGACTCAACTGGAAGACAACTTTACAGCGGCCCCAGAATGAAAAGTAATCACCCAAACCTTAAAGATAAATTGGGATAAAGCAAATCGAAGAAATTTATGGCTGTGCACCGAGAGATCCTGTTTCACGATTGGACATTCCAAGAAATATGAGGCACGTGCCCCATGACAGGTAAGTCCCTAATTCTCGTGTAACATCAGCTGAAGGTACGCTTAGATTTCATAATATGCAGCTTCCCATATGTATACACATGCGTAAGAGACACCGCGCTGTTCCAGGTGTGCAGTTGTCCAGACACACAAGAGCTTGCACAAGGCACGCTCTTAATTCTGGACTCAACAACTGTACGGTGCTTCCATGGGTGCATTCTCTCTACAATCATCTACAATATTCTGCAGTAGTAGTGCTTGCAACAGCACCAGCTATGGATGGAAGTCTAAAATTAGCTAGTTGATTGTCTCTGCATACCAGTTCTTGCCCAATACTTTTGCGCACCATACGAGCGAAATAATCAACAGCTTAGAAGGACCATCTGTAGTCTTTCTGAGCCACTTGATCCACAATGCCGCGCTCTTCCCAGCGCCCAGCCTCCTTCCAGCTCTCCAGGCCGCTCTCAATCTCGTTGATGACCTGCATGCACAATCCTTCAGGATCCCAACTTGCCCCTCATACCGTAAACTCATGGCACAGCACCCTGAATTTGCTGTGCCGCTGGCTATCTAGGTTCTGCAGTAGTCAGGGACAGAGCAGCTGAGCACTTGGTATGGTTGTCGTGGGCTGTTGCCTATGCAAAAGATTAGACTGCCAGATGGCCAGCAGTCCCGGATCGCACATCACAGGGTTCTGTACAGTACTCGAGTATTACTACTACTAGTAGTCTCCCAGCAGGTGGGCGGAAAGGATGGCACACCTTGGCACCAACAAGGTCCGCCTCTATGGCAGCCCAGTACTGGCCCAGCTGCTGCCGTTTCGCAAAGAGGTCATCCCAGCCAAAGAACTGCGGCAGAATGAAGCGCATGAAGGTGAGCGTGGGGAAGAGGGCTGCATCGGCCAGGCCCAGATGGTCCCCACCAACGTAAGGGCCCTTGACGAGCCTGTTCAGGACATCCAGCTGGAATGCCAGCCTCTCTATGGCCTTGGCACGCTGCGCTACCTCCATGTCCTTGTACATGGCACCCTGCTCAAAAGGAAGGCAACGAGCGAGTTGGCAACATTCACTTGCATCATACATCTCCGAAGCATACCAGCAGGCCTGCCATGCTTGTGAGGTGATGTAAGATGCATCATGAGCTTGTTGAAGCTGCTCAGAACAGTCCTGTTCAAGTTTGGAATCTTAAGGGCAAGGGGTGCCTGCCTGTATTGGGGCAATGTACTGGTCGTGGATTCGCTGAACAAGCATGTCATTCGCGCGCAGCTCTGGCGTGGGCAGGTCGAAGGATGCACCCTCGTCCCTGTATTTGTCTGCCAAGTAAGCAGCAATCACCTGGAAGCAAAAGATACCCATCACCATTCAGAGGTGCATTTCTCGCCCCTACGGAGAGCAGATGGAACAGCATTATCTATTACCTCTGCTCACCTGACTCTCTGGCAACGAAGTGCCATCAGGCAATGCCAACAAGGGCATCAGGCCTTGGGGGTTGAGTGCAAGGTAGGCTTCTGACTTCAAGCCTCCTAGCACTTTGGGAGACTCAATGGCAACCAGGCGCTCAATGTTTTTCTTGTAGATCACAAAGCGACACTGCGCAGCAGGAAGAGGGGCGGTGATGGTTGAGAATATGAAGGGAATCTAGAATGCAAATTATTGGGATATCCCTTCCAGGGGATGTTGGTTGCTTACCCGTCCTCCGTTGTTTGAAATGGGAACATCAAAAAGCGTTGGTTTCTCAAAACGAGAAGGTACACTTGCAGGAGATACCTGTGGAACGACAGTGGCCATCTAGACCTGGTTGATCTGACACCCTAATCTGATTTCCTGCTCTGACTTCTTTTGCTTGTTGCCAGGAATGAATCAAAGCTCCAAATTTACGGAATGTGGTTCTAATGCGAAAAACCTATGGTTGATTGCAGTGGCAGATCAGTACTTGTATTCTCCAGAAGACTTCGACAAGGGATTGACCACAGACAAGTACAACCCTCCCACAACTGTTTCGGTAGAAGCAAAAACAAGTAATAAATTTTCACAGTGTTTCCATGCATTAAATATCGTCAGTTTTCCAGAACTTGTGGCTCCTGGCAGTCGGAACTTTCGTGATTGAGATGGAGGTGACGTCACCTGTCACGTGAGACCAGATTGGTCTATTTGCCATGCAAGGCAGATGGGCATGCTGAAAGGCGCTGTGTGAGATCCTCAGCTTGGTGTTGAGCAAGGAGGTCCCATCTGGTGGCCGATCTGGGTGCAGCATGGTGCGCATCGCACCCCAGGCACTTGCACAGATTGGAAGGTTGGCCACACCTGCAGCAGAGACTTTGGTTGGACCTGTGGAGGCCAAGATCAAGGATTTCTACAGAGAGGTGCGAATTTGATATTGATCAATCGCCCGGGACATTCATTCTAGAAGGACCTGTTCGCCTGCATAGCGTGCCCTACTGACTTGTACCAATTGTAGCAACTTTCTTGGGATCGTAAATCGTCTGATTACTGAAATATATATTCCTGCAGGTATCGAGACTCTTGCCATGGACCATGAAGAACTACAACCTGGACGAAATCACAACACTGTCAGAGCTGAGGAAGAATGTCTCGCTCCTCTTCAGGCAGAACGAGCATATCACAGACCCAAAAGTATGCACATAGGTTGATAAAATTATGCTTTGTATTGCAAGTGATATTGAAGCTGTCAGGAATGCACGCTCATCGTTGAGAACCATGCCACAGGTGGTCAACATTCTCATTTATAAGGGAAGGGAGGAGCTGGAGGTAAGCCTTCAGCATCTTCCAATCATTACTCGAAAACGATGCGATGTGCAGCATCGCCACCTTTGCATGCCTAGGTATTTTTGTTGGGCTGTCCTGCATGGTGATAAAGTCAGTGTGTTCTGCAGTCTGTTGCCCTGCAGCACAAGCAACGGCATCACTTGATCGGCCAATTTGTGATTGCGCCTTCAAAGATGCGAGCAGAGATGCACCGGAAGAGGGACATTTCACCGTTCCTGCTGAAGTTCTACAACAACCAGCTCTGAGGCTGGGGTAGTGGCTTCTGCTCATGCATATATGTGCCACCGCGGAATGAAGTGAGTATTATATTTTGTATTAAGGCGTTGCGTCATAGATTTTCTGATAGGACACAACACACATGAGGGGGCTCTTGTGCAGAGGGACGTGCATCCTATTGTCACTGTTGTGTAGGCCCTGCCATGAGTGGGAATTGGCTTCAGCGCCATTTTTGTTGAGGTCTGAAATCATTAATGGGAGGCAATTAAGATGAGAGCAGCCCAGGGTTCTGTAAAACAGGAAAGCGCATTGCGACCATCAAAGTTTGCTTGTGCATGCATGCATAAGGTGTGAGCTCCTGCAGATTATTCGTCTCTGGCAGTGTCTCAGATCTGCTTCCGCTATTCTCACAATTGTTGCCACTTCACTCCGCTTGCAAGACATCGAAAGGGATTGCAAGATCTTCACCGGTGCCATCAACCCTCTGAACAACCTCACAACCTTCAACGTGTATCCTCTCAATCCACCCCGCACACACGCCAAGGCCGCAGCCCCAGCTGCTATGCATGTCATCGTTGGGGGGCCGGCTGCATGTGGGTGGGCAGGGGCCTGTAGAACTGGTCAAACAGGAAGGGCTCCAGGTTAATTTCCAGCGCAGAGACCGGGTAGGGGATGTCAAACGCGGCCAGCACCTCCGGATGCACCACGCCAAAGTGGCCGACGGTTTTGCCATGCGCCAGCACGCTCGCTTGCCGGCCGGGGAAGAAGGTGGGATCCTGTGACGGCCGCCACTCGTAGCCCACGCCTGCCGCCTCCTGCAGCGCATTCCTTCCAAATCCCAAATCCCCTGCGCACGCCATCAGCCACGATCAAGCTCATCAACAACCCCAACAGCGGTATATGCGAGTGTGGCTGCAGGCACCTTGCACATGTCCACATTCCTGGCCCGAATATTTAATGTGCGCCGCTTTTACCCGTCCTGTGATGTACTGGGCAGACTGTGAAGGGTGCACTGCCACACAGTGAGCTGCGTTTGAATTTTTTTGTAATGTGGAAGGAGCCATTCCAATAACGCACACGCTGGCACATCCCGCCGGGGAATGGATTTGTCCGAGCATCCAGCATCAGGAAGATGCATAGAGGTGCAGCACGGCCAGCAGTCAGCAGAGCTGATCTAGGATCTCTGCGTCAGACGCTAAAATTATAGAGTCTAAGACTGTAGCGTTTTCAAAAGAAGAGGTTGGATAAGTGGCCGCACCGAGGAGGGGCACGCCGAGGACGTCCATGACGCGGTTCAGGAGACCGTGGATGACCTCGAAGCTGCCCTCCTTGGCGCAGGCCACCGCAACTAGCCGCCGCTCATTGCGCGCCCCCGTCTCCGCCGCGGCGTCCAGCAGGATCACATCCGACGCCTCAAACAGCTTCACCGGCAGCGCCGCGTCCTTGTTCGCGCCCAACGTCTTCAGCGCACCTGCGCGCGCGCCACATGTTCAAACTCAGCTCTCAAGCAATACTCGAGTAAAATTCTTGCAAGCCCACATACCACTTGATGATATGACATTGGATGCTACGCATCTTGTTCTGGGTTTTACAAGTGCCATTGCAGTCCCCTTGGCCTCTCCCATTCTGCCGCCCACATCCCTTGGACCAGAGATTGGAAGACAGCAATCAGGTGAAGACAGCCTCAGCCTTGAGTAGCCTGCTCTCCCATGCTATGTGCCCGGCCTCACACATGATGTCAGCCCTGTTGGCAGCAGGGATACCCCCACACACAAGGTCGCAAGGCCCAGTATCCTGAGCGGCACCTGGCAGCAGGCTGGTGCGGCAGACTTCGAACTCGGAGGTGGCGGGGTTGCCGATGGAGGCGGCGGAGGCGCCGTCGTCCGGGCGCAGCAGGTTGGCAAAGTTCTCTGCGCGCGAGCAGAGCGCCCAGGTGAGGATCTCGGTGAAGCCGGCCATTGCGCACTCGCCCCGCAGCAGCTCCAGCAGCGCGCTCAGCGGCAGCTCTGCGCCAATTGTGGTCGTCGACGGCACCGTCCACTCTATGTTGTTGTACCCATACGCGATCGCAACGTCCTGCGCACGGCAGTGCCACACTCAATGACAATGAAGCGCATTTTGGCGCAACTTACCCAGTGCACCGTAGTACGCTAGCCACAGCAGCACTCTTGGGCACTGGAATAACCCACAGTCAACACACCCACAAAGCAGCAGGGCAATGCAACAGATTATCAATTGCTTTACTGGAACAGGCTTCATCAGCTTCTGCTCCTGAGTGCTTGGTATTGTGCGCCTGACGCCCTCCCTTGTGACCAGCTTGAAACAAAACGAGATGCCACAAACAGACCATTTCAGGAGGAGGAGGAGCGGATACTCTGCAGGAGCCCACCTCCATGATGTCGCAGGCATGCAGCACATCGCTGCGCGTGGGGGGCACCTCCACACTGACCGCCTGCCCGCCCCCAACCGCCTTTGCAGTGAGCGCCATGCGGCTGAGCAGCTCCGCGATCTTGGCCGCACCAAGATCCACCCCAACGCAGCGATTGATGTACGTCACATCCACCTCCATCGCTCTGCTGGTCAGGTCCGGGAACACTGCGAGTAACGACTGCCACTCATTAGGCACTCCGCGCTTGCCTCAGGAAGTGAGGTAATTTTATTACAGCTATTCGCCTGGCAAAGCCTTACTTAGATGTAAGTATCGTTGAAACTGCCTACAGGGATCACAATGGGGAGCTAGGGAAAGACGGATTCCATCATCACGGCAGAGCGAGCGCTCAAGACAAGAGTAAGGGATGCCTCATAAAGTGTACATCACTTATATGATTGCAGCTCTTGTTTGTTGCGTGTACTTACAAAGGTGCATGCAATAGCCTGGCAACTGGCAACAAGGCCTCTTTGCAGCGCACAGTCCCACAGAACCTGCACCCAGGGGACCTTATAAATGCAAATTTGCTTGCATCCATGCCATGATGATGAGACGGAGCAGCTCACTGTGAGACTGGCCAAAGGCGTCGACGACCTCCACAGGCTCCACCTCGAAGGGGGTGGAGCAGTACTCGGAGAACATGGTGCACATTGTGTTGAGCACCGTCTTGGCCTTGGTCAGGTCAGTGGCCGTGCACTCAATGAAGACATCCCTTGTGTCCAGGGTGATCTGCAGCACAGATCACAAATGAGACAGAGTAAAGCATGCCAGTACATGACAGTCAGCATTGCCCCAACAGATGCTTCAACTCTTTGGCGGTCCGGCCACCAGCAAAGATCCTCTTGATCAATGTGCGCAGGTGAGTATACTGCAGGGGCAATCCCGTTGAATCACAAATCTCGCAAAGTAAATGGATGGAGCTAGAAACTGGATAAGGGAGCAAGCCGCGCACCGCAGAGTGGGCCCCATTGATGATGGGGGGCAGGGAAAGGACGGTGCGGTTGGCGTCCAGAATGACTGGGTAGACCACCGACTGCTGTATGATCGGCACGAACTTCCGCAGCTTCAGATCATTATCCAGGTAATGCTGCGCGCACAATACAAACCCTTTTAGCTCCCTCCAGCTCTGAGCCCCTCAAGATCTAGGCGGCAGCGCAACACGTCAAATGCCAGCTCAGCAAGGGTTGCATTTAGATGCACAAGTGGGTGTAAGAGCATGCACAGAGGCAGCCCACCTGAAGCAATTCTCTGGCGTTGAACTCCCTGGTCTGCTTCAGCGGCCTAAAGCTGATGTCTGCGGGCGACAGCGCCTCAAATGTGAACGGCCCCTGCATGCAGGCCATCGTCTCTGTCAATTCCCACACTTCTCCTTGGAAGAACGCTTGCTTGCACTGCCATCCCATGGTTCCACAGTGCTACAACTTTGCACTCCCTCATAGCCGACATTTACCCCATATTCTTGGAAAAATATCAGAGGGACAGCACCTGCACAGTGGCGAGGTCGTGGGTGCCAATGGCGACGAGGGAGCGCTGTCGGCACAGGTTCTGGTGCAGCTTGTCCTGGAGGTCTATGAAGGAGTTGTAGCGCAGCTCGTCGAATTTTATCCCCCGCAGAATGGCCGCCACCACAAATGGACGCACCAGCGCCGTCTCTGGCTTCACCACCAGCCGCTGCATCTGCTTGCCTGCCAGCAAACACCAGCATTTGTGACTTCACAGGCTCATGTTCCACGCTGCAGACCCACAAGAAAGGAAAGATAACACAAAGGCTTGCATGAGGTGCGCATCGTCTAGGGGACAAGAGGAGCTGAAAGAAGCCGTGGGGCAAATTCCACGGCTAGGATGGATTACCTGCCATGTTGGCCAGCCTGTAGTCGACTCTGGGGATGCGGACGTTAAAGATGTTGAGGGCTCGAGCAATGCCCTCCAAGCAGAGCATGTCGTAGCGGTTGGCGGGGATGTCGATTTTGTACAGGATCTCCTCGCTCAGGCCCTCAATGTCCTGCTTGCTCGCCCCCTTATTCCCGAGCTCCTTCTTATGCATTTCCTGCTCTGAGGTCTGCGCATGCATTGAGTCCCTTCTCAAGAGCAGTGCAGAAAGAAAGTGGAGTCTTGTGGAAAAAGGAAGGTGTACAATGAAGTTGGCGTATTTTGGGAAAGCAAGAAGCTAGAAAAGACTTACAACATCGTCGAGCTCGATACCATAATCGAAACAGAGCGCCTGGAACTCATCATCAGCTGCGATGCAAAAAATCCTGGTCAATTTGCGAAGAAGAGCCAACACCTATATTGCAATCCAACTGCCAAGGAGCAACTGCCAACAGCTTCCCAGATCATCAATTTTGCAACACTCGCGGATGCAGCTCGCTCGCTCTCATGTAAAAGCATTAGGAATATCAATTACTGTGTTGAAGACGCACTGTATTTTTTGCCGAGAGCCTCGAATAGCTTGTCACGCCCAACGCTGACGATGGGCATCCTTTACTATTGTCCTCTTCAACACGAGGATCGCAACGAGGATTCCTTTTACAATTATGTACTATTACTTGCCAATCTTATGTGACAACAATCATTGACTGCTTTTAATGTCAATCAGAACAGTCAGATGGCGATGGCCAATCTAGCGATGCCTGCTCAGATTCCCCTGGAAGCGTTTATACCAGTTCCAACGCTCCCATCGAATGCCAGATTACCACAAGTGACTGTATGCATCTGTCAATTGACGTGACTGCTTGCATTGGAAATCGCAGATTAGATCGATTACTCATCGACAGCGGGCCGCCAAGCACGTGCTGCTTTTTGAAGAAGCATCAAGTTTGCTTCTGGCAGGAGCATTGGTGTGACTGCATGCATCGTATTCTCTATGCAAAATGCTGCTGCAGGTCAACTAGGAGGATACCTGCAAGAAGAGGGCGGTGCATGAGAATTTTGGACATGAGGGTGTCATGACCACGTGTATTACAGCATCCTAGTCGTGTGTACTACAATAGTATGTCAGATTGACGCAGCTCCGGCAATACGCACGTAGACCAAACCACAGTAATGTGTTCGTAATGCCAAGAACGGTCAATCACAGGACAGAATGAACCTACTTGGAAGCAGCTGTCGTGCAGCGAACAGCACAGAATCATCGTCCCGAGAGGGCCCTTGAGACAAAAGCCACACAAGCTACCATTGCCCATGCAAATCCCAATCAAAGATATCTGCACGCACTGCATAGCACAAGTGCTCCGAGCAGGGAGTGCGCAGCCGGCCAGAGCCGACTCGCTTTGTTGTGCCGGCCAGGCGGCTCAGCGCAAGAAACCCGGTCTAGGCCTCAGCAGTGGCGGCGCCGGGGATCTCCTCGGCGGGCTTCTCAGCAATCTTGGCACCGGCCTCCTCGCTGTAGTCGCCGTGCACCTCGAGCAGCTTGGTCAGGTCGAACTTGGGGGCGCGCAGGATCTTCACCTTCCTGATCGCCGTGTTCTGCAGCGGGTAGATGCCCTGTGTGGCCTTCTCAATCTCCTTGCCTGCAACCCCCAGAATGGACCCCCATCAGCACATCCTCTAAAAATGAGCCCAGCATGATGTTTCGAGAATAGCATCTAGTTGTTGAGTATGACACATACAAAGCAGCTCATGTGACATGAAATGGCACAGCGCCCCGACTGGTGACGAACTGATGCATCAAGGTAGAAAAAAGACGGCAGGGCGGCAAGGGAGTGGAGAGAGATGAGGGCGCACCAATGGCCTCAGGGATGAACTTGCCCACCAGCTCCTTCAAATCGCAGGAGGACGCCTCCCTGGTCATGATCTCCACCATCTTCTTGCGGATCTGCCTGATCTGGCTGCTCTGTGCGTACGCAGTCTTCTTGACCTGCGCGCAGCAACACCCGATACGCTCAGCACACATGCAATTTTACCATCTCACTCACATCTGCACTTCGAGTGTTTCACTGGGCACACACAGCATACTGGTCCAGTCCACACTGCTGCAACGCTGTGATGAAGGCCGTCTGACAACTCCAAGGCTTACAGTCGCATATAAGTGGTTCACAGGCGCTGACACAACCTCTGCATCACAGCAGAGCATCGGCGCACACAGGACCGACGTGCTGCGTGCGCCCTCAAGGCTGAGTCACTACCATATTTCATTTACATAATATGTACTAAGATTCAAACTGTGAAGTACCTGGCCAGTGCGCTTCTTGGTGAAGGCAATGGCGAACATGCGCAGCAGGTAGCCGTCGGTGGTCTTGACGTCCACCTGGGCCTCAATCAGCGTCTGCCACTTGCGCACCAGCGAGCGCAGCTTGTCCGTGGTGTAGTCCATGCCCTGCGCACGGCACGCAGCAAATCTTCATTTCACAGCAACTGGCCCCATATCTGATCTGTTCCACATCCGCATCCATGACGCCCGCCCCATTTCCATGTAGCACAGCTTCTGCAGCAACTCTACTCTTGCTCAGAGGAGGAGCAGCTACTTCCAGCAATGTACATATGCAAAGTGATGCAAGCAGCACGCCGGTTCAAATATTTCTCTGCTGGCTGGCATGCAGGCTCACCCAGAAGTTGGTCAAGCAGTTGCGGCCTTGCACATCCTCCACGCGTAGCCTGATCTTCCTGAAGGCGTCTGCCTCGTTCTGATGCAGACACCAACAAATTTGGCAAGCGTTGTCAAGCACATCCTCTTAGTAAGCTTACAGTTGAGCAATGCACAGACTAAATACTTTATGATCTGATCAGTCAGCAATTTGCCAGTCACTGAAGGAATTTGGGCACTCACGGTCTGAAGATCGGCCAGAGACACCTCAAAGACGCGACCCTTCAAGCCATCTGAAGCGATCTGCACAACGCAAGGAAAATGATCATTAAGGAGACAATAACCAGCAATAGCAACTTGCGCAACAGCAAACAATATTTGCCAAGCTGCAACAGTTCTATTTTTCCGTACCTTGGTTCCCTGTGTTCTGGTCACCAGAGTCTTGCCAACGTTGCGGCTGGTGAAACTGGAGGGAGCCTTGACATCATACCAGTCCTTCTTCGAGAAGGGATCGACCCTGCATCCAGAATACAAGAGCCATCAACATTGCCCAGATCAACGTAGCAATACTGCAATCGATGTAAAGGATTGTGCACTCACACTTTCTTCTTTCCTCCCTTTTTGCCCTTCGAAATCCGCTTGTTCTTTCCCACAGCCATCGTGGGCAACTACACTTCGCTCCCCAACCTAGCTAGCGGGATGATCTTTTGCCTGTAGGAAACAAATCCAGGCATAGACTCAGGCGGCTGCTCTGACGAGGTACGCCGGAACCGGATGCGCCGCCTAATCAGGATCCAGTCGAGGGAGGGTTCCTTTCGAAGACAGCTGAGACAGCAGGGGGCGTGACCCAGAAGAATGGTGTGGATTCCCTGACAGGCCTGGGGAGCCTATCCTGCAAGATGCAGACATGGCAGGAAGAGTGCGATGTACATTTTGCATCAAGAAAGCTTCAACCATGGTTGGCCAACTACATGGAATTTGAGCGCCGGCGGGCGCCCGGGCCGGTGATCATGGTGATCTAAGTGAATTTAGAGTCATTTTGGCATGGCAGAATTAAGCAGATTCATTTCAAGTTTTTAATCACCCATGGTCCCCAGCTTGCGCCACTCTGTAATGAGGTATGCATGTACTGAAGATTTCGAAATCACTGATAATACTTGGGGTGGTGACCTGTTGATGTCTTTCACATGTGCACTACCATCATGGTATATCATAAAACTATGATAGTACTATCACATATCAGTACCATATACCATGATGGTATACGGAGATTGTTTGTGGCTCCCGAAAAGTGTCAAGTCACGCTGATCATCTTACATGATCATGATTCATGAAGCATACCAGACTTTTCCAGTCGATCCACTTTTACGGAATTGCGTCTCACAGTCCTAGTGCAAAGTAACATTGACTCGGGTTGTGCCATTAGCAGTCCCTAGACTTTGCAGAGCACATCGATCTCATGCACAACAACATACTTGTCCCCGGAGGGCGTCTCCATGTTGTCGCCTGCCCACTTGAAGTACAGCACCGAGTCCCCCTCCTTGAGGATGGGGGCCTTCCGGCTGCCGTCCTTTTCCCGCTTCCCTGGACCCACCCGCACCACTGTGCCTGCAATCGGCTTCTCCTTGGCGCTGTCTGGAAGCAACACTCCTCCTGCTGTCACATCGGCCGAGTCTTGCACCTGCGCCCAGGTAATGTGTCAAGCCTATGGCAGCCATGTGAGCATTTATGAATTCATCATTATCGCCTGCCTGTCTCCAACCCTTTGGGCACTGGGGCGAGCAACCAAACTCTGTCAATAGTAGACCATTTTATTGAGTATTGATGGGCAGCAGGCTGTGTTTGAATCCTCTTGAAGAAAGATGCAAAGGCAAAAACAGACCTTGATGAGGACTCTGTCAGCTGCTGGTTTCAGATCTGGGATTTCATCTGCTGTGGCTCTGCTGCGGGGCATCGTGCCAATGACATCGTCCTCTCGGATCAAGATGTGCAAGTCCCCCTGAACAGTAACATCTGTGACGCCGATGCCAAACTTTGAGTATAGTATGGTCTCCCCAACCTTCAGGTCAAAGGTCTGTGTGTTTTCTCCGACCTTGCCATCGCCCACGGCTACAATATCGCCTGCGAGAGGGAAGCACAATGCCTTATTAGCCTTCTAGAACACATACACAGGCAAGCGCAGCTTGAGGGAGAAGTAAAGTCGAATCTTGGATTGTGGTGACATCAGGGTAAAGAAAGATACCAGACGTGGGCTTCTTCTGCGCCGAGCTGGGAAGCAGAACTCCGGCAGTTGTCTTCTCTTCGGCCTCTGCAACCCTTGCAAGCACAAGGTCACCCTTGGGCGCCACCTGTAGCGATACAGCAGCTTCTTTGTTATTGCTAGGCAGCTACTTCAAGCTAACCTGAAGGATTGGCTAATTTGGGGGTCATGCATGTAAGTGTCCAGGATAGCAACGTCTAGAAGATGCGATCTGGGAGACAGAGATCAGAGAAGCGCCCACCTTGGAGTACTGACTAGGAAGTTCTACAGCAGTTGATGCGCAGACACCAGAATTTCGCCTTTGTGGTCTCAGGTTGATAGGCCTCGCCAGGGCAGGTGCAGAGAAAATCCTGCATCGCTGGAAAGTTGTAGTGGCTTGCATGAAGACAAATAGTGCGATGCCAAAATGCAATCAATGTACGAAGACCACAAATTTTATTTCTTTTAAAAGGGCCTAATTCAGAGTGATAGCTGATCTAATCTGCTTTGTTGTCTTCCGTAGCCGTCCATCCTGGTGCCAGCATGTCGGAACAGGGAAGCCTCATCCATGCACGTGAGACAAACATCGGGGTGTCCACCTTCATCCAGCAATAATGCTCAACAATTGACCCATCAGCATTTCCTAGACGATGTTTACATTATTTAAGCATGTGAGCTTCCAGGATCTTTATTCATGAACAAGCCAATATCCATACCGCCAATATCCATGCAGCACCACGGCGATGGGCTTGTGACGTTGCTTCTTGCCCACAGCTGAGAACAGCCATAGCAATGGGGCATAAGAAGGGGAAGAGCGATGCATCCCCGATTGACAGATCGGTTGCAGAGCTGAAGGCCCTGCGTGAGAAAGCGTTGGAGGCTTCAGATCCCAATGAGAAGTGGGCCAGGACCACTGCACTGTTGGATCTGAAATCCTGCTTGAGCCCTGCACTGATGCTGGCCACAGCCGCAAAACTCGCATACATCCAGGGGTTGGACGTGTTGCTGGCGTTGGACTTTGCCAGTGAGGATGTGAAGCAGTTTAGTCGAAAGGCAGACAACGCTCCTTGCCTGGAAACCCTCTGGCAATCCGCCTATGATTGGGCACTGGCAGGTCTCTCCTGGACACCATCGCATCTGCTCATCAAACACATGCCATGGATTGACTAGTAACCTTCATTGCTGGCAAGTGTCTGGGAGCCGTAGTCACAAATATTGGCAGCGCTCTACATGTGCCTGAGTCGTGGTTTGACAATGGTCTGCAGGTGCTCAAAAGCACAAATCTGCTGTATGCGCTGTCATGTGCGCAGAGCTCACCTACATTATGAGTGGAAGTGATTTGGACGAGAGATGCAAGGTGCTCGAGGGCTTCACGATTCTCAAGTCCAGTGTCTGGCGTGACCCTGCCGAGGACATCTTGGATCCAAAGGACACAACACTGACCACCTGCGAGCAGGCATGCCTTCTGCTCTCTGGTGGCACATCTGTGTCTGCACTTTGCCTCATGCCTTTCTTTCTCTGGTAATGGCCATGCGTGATGTGGGGGACGACCTTGCATTGCAGGTCAAAGGGGATCTCAAAGCTGACCGCGTGAAGAAGTCGCTGGAAATTGTGGGCGCTGTGCTTGAGAAGATCAAGAGCAGCTCAGGGCTGGCTCGCTACCGGAGGAAAGGGCATGGAGGCCTCCTGGACGGCCCTGTGGGCATGCTCATCCGCATCGACGGCAGGTGCAGCCTGCTTGTGCCTCGCTACCTGAGGAAGCTGGATGAAGCGCGACGAGTCGCCGTCAATTTGCACAACATACTTCCCGATCAAAACCTGCAGAAACAGCTCGAGCAGTGGAAGGAGGAGGTGAGTCTTGCTGCCTGGAGTTCCCCCGCAGGCCAACATGTCTTGCACTGACTGCTGTTGTCACCATTGCCCATCCCATGGCGGGCTAGTTGCTGCTTGTCCAGTTCTTGGAAGCGCATGACCACCTGGTGTCCCCAAGGCGCATTGAAGGAGGCAGATAGGGCCCAAACATGCACCCGGCTTGGGTCTAATTTAGACCTCGCACAGCACAGTTGAAGCCCGGCCGCGTCATCGCGGCAATCAGACCACTTTGCCAGCAACGCGTGCGCGTGTGCATGCGCAGGAGGCCGAGAAGAAGAAGTCACGTCAGGTGCTGCTGCAACACGCTGCCATCGAGCAGGCAGCTGTAGCGCAGCCGGCCCTGCACCGGATGGCGTTGCCTCTACAACTGTACATCAGCGTGCACCAGCTGCAGGAAGAGCTGAAGGAAGCATCACAGCAGCCGCTGGACAGCCAGCCAGAGCAGATGCTGTTCTTAACCTCGCGCTGTGCAGACCTGCCCTCCAAGCTGCTCCACAAGCTGCCCCCTGCCCAGCAAAAGAAGGCCGACAGCTTGGCCAAGGAGGCGCGGCCCCAAGACATCCTTGTCCCACAGATCTTCTTCCCACACATCTGTTTTGCAAGATGTTGCCCGCAGCACCACCATACAGAAAACTGGCTTGCCCCGTACAGCACGCCCAATCGTTTCTGCAAGAAGCAGAGGCATGTGCACCTATTGAGGGGACGCATTTTTTGGATGACTTGGAGTGTCCTCTGTTCGGTGGGACAGGAGGAGCCAGATTGCAAGCCACTGGTCTAATTGCGCCTTCTGAAGCAATAGCACATGCACTCAGATCCAATCTGATGCTGCTGATCGCAGGTCAAGCACTTCGTTGAGGAGAGCTATGCTGATCTATCCAGCCGTGAGGTGAGGGACACGCGCTCTGCTGACCAGTCTTGAATTGTGTGCAATGCAAAGCATATTGTGCTGGCTGATCTGTCTAGGGCCCTTAAGAAGTGTTTGTCCCACACCTTCAGCTTACTGTCATTCGTGGGATGCAATACAATCGTTGATGTGTCCTGCAGGAGAGGTTCAAGAAGCACTGCAGCTTCTTTGAGGTTCCAGCAGCGTCAGTCAAGGAGGCCATTGAGCAGGACACCAAGAGCAGCAAGGAGGAGGTGCTTCACATTCTTGTGCAAATACCACAAGTTGCTGGACTGGCAGCTTGGGCCTAATTGTGTCTTGTGCTTCATGTGTCTGTGAGATTGCATGCCTTGATTCTGAGAAGCTCGTTTGCGTGTGCAGGCAGCGTATGCAAACGGGCTGTTGGCTGACTGGTGTGAGCAGGGCAAGCCACAAGCGGTGGCTAATATCTCCTCTGGGACGTGCGCGAAAGGATCCCTACTGCAGGAGTACGTGGACTCCCTGGCAGCGCCTGCAGTCGAACAGGTCTGTAAGGGACCCCCCTGTTTGAATATCTTCACATTAGTTGAAGAGATGCTGACCATATGCATGCATGCATGCAAGGTTTCGAGCACTGAGAATGTTTGCCAATCGGACAGTAGTCACAGCAGCCCATTGATGCAGTGTGTTTGTGCTTCAGCTCGCGAAGGCTGGTGAAACAGAGTCTGGGCCGGATCTGGGTGACATTGCCCCTCCATCGGCTGAGGAACTGATCAAGGTCAGATGTCTGTCCCAGCATGCCCAATTGCTGTTCTGGTGCTCAAGTATGGGACCTGCCCTTCACAAGCTCTTTGGCACCATTGACAGCCCTCAATAGCGTTCCTCACGGAGCTATCAGATCAGAATTCTTTCCTGTTTAAGTGGCCATTGCACCAAAAGCAGAAGGGACGGGACAGGCAAGCATCCTAGGGACAAGGTACATGTAAATGGGATATGCGTGCCTTGCAGGTGGCTGTAGAGGGCCAGGGGCTGCTGTGGGAGGGGGAGCTACCAGGGGAGGTGAGGATACCGTCCCCAGCCGAGCTGAAGCGTGCAGTCGAGCAGCTCGGCACAGAGCAGTCCCAGGCGGCAGCAGCGCAGGATGCAGCTTCCCTTGCGGTGGTGGCAGCTGGAGAGCGGCTGCACCCCATGGCTCCTGCCATTGGCGGCTGCGGCGCCCTTGCTGAGCCTCTGCACAGGCACTTCCGGCGCGCACAGCAGGATGCCAGGTGGGCCCTTGCCTCGGCTGCTGCCGTTACATCCTAGTAGTCTACTTCTCCTTGATCCTGTCGTTGCGCTTATGCCAGTGTTGACTATACCACACATCAGCAGCCGCTCTTAAATTTGTTGACCTGCCTGATGGCAGACGATGTGCTGTCCTTGCATTTCTTATAACATGATCCCGGGTATTTCATTTCATTAGTGCGGAAATACACAGAACCACCGACCCGGAAGTGTTGCTTCGTCTGCACCAATGAGAGGCTGTCTGACAATTGCTTTTGTCTGCCTGCCTGCAGCCGATCTGCTGCATGCTTGGACTTGAAGGATCTCCTGAAGGCGGTGGCCGAGCCAGCGCACGGACTGGTGAGCCTAATCATTAACCAGTCAATTTCCTCAATAGCTATCACAAATTGCTCTGGTTCTATGCTCAACCAAAAGAGGATTCCTGCCCTTCATGCCAGCAATGAGATCTGCATTTCTGCTGCTGAAGGCATGCCACCTCATCGCAGGTAGTAGAGGACATGGAAGCTTCCCTGACTCGCATGTCCCTGCAGACAAGGAACCAAGGTGATTGTGGTCGTTGTGTCTCCCCGCTGTGTCAATTCCCATGCGCACATGGAGGCCTCTCGCCTCTTTTCCCACTGAGCATTCGAGCATGCATGCATTTGCTAGCGTTCTATGTGCTTTGTATATTGCATTTTGGATTGTCTCTCCTCAATGCACTATATCATCCGTCTTTCTGCTGGTCTGCGCACGTGCAGGGAGTCCATTTTGAATGCCAATCTGAGTGGGAATGTCTGTTGGTCTTCTGCAGAGGCTGTGGCTGAGATGGCGGCTGGGAATGCGGGTGGAGGCATCATCGACAACGACTGGAACATCAGGATGGAGCCGATCCGGGACACGGCTGAAAGCAGATTCCAGGTCATCACGCCCGGTCAGTCGCGCCCGCAGTACAAGATCAGAGCCGAGCTCAGGCCGGATTTCTGTGACTCCATCGATGATGGGGTGAGGCACTCCCCTCCAATGCACTAGCCACCCCGCCGGAAACATGTTTTTCTTTCATTAATTTATTAATTCATTTGTTCATTCATTCGTTCATTCCTTGAGATATTTATGGAGTGACCAGGGGGCTTGTCACCTGCACCCCCGCCAAGGCCCCTTTGCAATGTTGTCTCTGTCTTGATGAAGTGACACCCCATGCCATTCTCAAGGAGACCTCCCAGGTTTGCAATTTACAACCCTATGGCCTATGATGGGACCCTTCCTTGGGCCAAAGTTGGAACGACATAGCGAGAGCCGCATATGTGTCACGAGGGCCATGCCCGCACTGTCCCTTTGCAGTCCTGTTGGCGCGCCGCAAAGGCTTAGGCCATGTGCGCATCTGACAGGCAGACTGCTGTGGCCGGCCAGGATTGGAACCTCAAGCTCAAGGTGGAGGCGAGGAGGGCGAGGGGCCGGCTGCTGCTGGTTCTGCGCCACCTGCTGTGGCGGCTGGAGGCGGTCCGCTGCGAGGCCTGCTGGGAGGCGGACGCTCCTCCCCACGAGAGCTACTTCCAGGAGCCCATCTGCATCATTGCCGACGCGCTGCGCATGGACGATGAGAGCATCCTGCTGGACTCCAGCCACTTGGTGTACCCGGTGCGTCCGCTGCATCTGTTTTTAATTCGCTGATCGTGCCCTGCATCCTGTCTGTATGCTGTGCGTGCAGAAGTGGCTGCCTGCTGGCTGCGCTTGGGAGCGCTGGCCGCATATTTATTGTTGATAAAAGCAGTGGCGATGGATATCTAGTATGTTCAAACCACTTGAGTAGCTTGCTACTGCTGTGGTGCCCAACCAGTATTGGGCGCTTCTGCTGGTCTTATCCTGCTGCAACAAGGCGTCTGCTCTCTCAGCGTGCATGATGCATGCATTTGGGGACTCAGCAGCATTTGGGGGAGGATGGGCCAAAATGTCAGGTATCCGTGTTTATCCTTTGCCGTTTGAGTAACAATTAAGATCACGGGCCGTCACTAACAGTAGATCTTCCGATAACGGGCAGCCTGATGAAGGCTTTTGCATACGCAACAAAAAAATTACGAGAAAAAATAAGTGCATACAGAAAGTTGAGCGATGTACATCATGGGTCACAGGCACCTCCCAAGGACGGCCAGGGGGAGGTTACGCCAGCGCAGATTGAGCTCCCAATAGTGAGCCGCTTTCGCTTCTATGAGGTAGCCGATGGGCCCGGGCGCGGATGCGGACCCGCCAACATCGCCAAATTTGTCCCCGGGTTTGATGTCCCCTCAGGCCACAACGCCGATGCTGCAGCTGCGGTGAGTAAATCTGCTGTGCCTTGAGAGCCTGCGCATTTTCTTGAACCTACACGCGGGGGATCTATGCCCTGACTCTGGCGCTCTAGAAGGCCAGTCCACATCCCTTGATGGGGTTGAGTGTGATGAGGGGAGTGTACGCTGATACAAGTTGACCGAAGAGTCCCCTGGTGTATCACCCTGAAGGAGTTGGGGCTCTGATGAGAGTTGCTCCCTTTGCACTGCCAAGGGTGCCTGATGAAGGTCCTGTTCCTGAAGGTCAGGGAGCTTCAGAGCACAAAGAAGCTTCATGAGGGGCGGTATTTGGAAAATGAGCTGTGGATGCAGGCTGACAAGGACCCTTCAGAGGACTGGGCGGCTGCACAGAGTGTACCTCCCACCCAGCAGAATGGGGTGCATGCGGATGCGCATTCGAGCGCGGCTGCAGAGCCTCAGGAGAGCGCTGCAACCGGCGCAGCCGATGCGGCTGATGCAAAGAGCGGCTCCGAGGGTGTGTGCCTGTCCCCTAACAACCCTGACGTGCACCCGTGCATGAATCCATGTATTCCAAAACGCCCTCTATACTAAGAGGTAATGTCAGAAGAAAGTGACACAATGACTTGTTCGGACACCTGGCACGAGAAAGGACGGCATGAAAGTTGTACATATTAAGCTACTTAGTGTCCTGACGAGAGGCTATACAGTGTCTTGGAGATATGTAGCCCAGTGCTGACATTGATTTGTGGCTCTTGCTTGAAATGCTGTAATAATGCTGTTTTCAATGCAGGTGAGGTCTCCTCTGGGCGCGCTGCCAGGAAATGGCTGGGCACAGGCCCTTCTCCACTTGATGTCCCTGAGCAGGAGGAGTACAACTCGAGGGTGAGCACTGCCTTCTTTCATGCCTACCAAGCTTCAGGACACGATCTTAAGGCACACAGCTGAAACTTCGCATTTGTGGCGTTCAAAGACCTCACTGTTGCGAAATGTATCAGATCTTGAGATGCACAGCGCAAAGCTACTTATCATAAATGAACATCCCATCATTCCATCAGCGGGGGGAATTTATCTGCACCCCGATGTCCATCTGAGGATTTTTCTTCTGATTTACAGTATCCCCACACCAAGATGGAGATCCTGCAGGATATTTTTGACGGGCTGGAGATGCTGCGAGAGAGCAGGCTGCTGGCACCCTGGCTGGTGTCCTACCTGGCCTCCTACATGATCCAGAACCTGAAGGTGCGCGATAGCTGTAGGCGGGGACTCACATCCATGTTTCTTAGCAAATCAGCACTCAGCCAGAGGAGGGTCAGCCTCATTCCTGCTGCTTGTATGTGAACATCGCTTATGGTTGCGGGCAGAGCCTGTCCTGGGGTAGACATGGTACTGTTGATCAATATTTACCAGGAGGATTTTGCAGAGATAGCTCAAATTGGACAGTAACACCTCATTCCTGCACACTGCAGACAGCTAGCTTGCAACATGGACTTTTCTGTTGACGGGGCAATTGATCTATTGGCGCCTTGATCATTCTTTGTGGGCCGCCCTGAGTAGAGGCTTCCATGCTCCTGTCAGAGTGTACTTGATCGGTCCAGTGACAAGTCGAGCGCTGACGTGGCTATGGGGTGAATGGCAGGAGGAGGGTGTAAACTGGCTGCAGCTGCACTGGGAACACCTGGCCTTCCTCTCAGAGAAGAAGCTGGCTATTGTGCGCGACACAGTCCTCCAAGCCCTTGCGCTGCACTGCCATGTGCTGAAGGCAACCTCCGAAGCCGCGGCCCTGCAGAGGGCGTATGTAAGTTGCGGCGCCTTGAAAATCTCCCCCATGCTTTTTTTTAAATTATATATGGGCACGCTTCCCTGCCAAAGGCAAGGTGCGCCTGCAGGCAAGCTGCAGACTAGCTGCAGATATGCTCATTATGTACTGAGGAGTATAGCGAGATGTATGAGGATACGATCTACTGATTCTTAACGGCAATTCCGTGCTCTCTCAAGCTGTGCTGCTTCACTGCCGGTGTTTGAGGGCGTCTCTTCGCATGTTTGCATGTGTTGGGCTGTGTCCCCGGCCCTGAGATGCTGCTTTTTGCCTGCAGCATGTCACTGGCCACTTCAACCTGATCGAGGGCCGGACAGATTGCTTCCGGATGTACTCGCCGCCGCTGCAGCAAGCACTGGCGGAGGCTGTTGACGTTGTGCAACAGGACAAGCAGAACGTGGTAAGGCATACATTCATGGGATCTTACAAGCCAATGATGTACTGTGCATGCGTTGGATCTCAGAGTACAAATCTCACCCCTACCTGCGCCAGCTTCTCTTAAGAGAGACACAGTGGCCCTCCTTTCAGGCAGGCCTCTCCTTTCAGTTGCAGCTCTTGAGGTTGTCCGGTGGATTGGAAAACAGAGACCAGATTTGAAGCTTATTCAAGTAGGCCTTCTTTTGAAGCAGCGGCTCTGCTTGCTTCCCTCCCTATTGACTGATGGTTAAATTTCTTGTTAGCAGTACAGATCTTGTAGGGCAGGCAAGCCCCTAAGGCCCACTTCAACCGTTTGAGGGTGCCACAACGCCCTCTCCCTGTAGTCAGCAACCTCTTGGGAAATGCATGACCATGCAGTGTTTGCCCTTGCTGCAGTGCAAGGGGTGCCAAGGTTGCAATGGGAAGGGCAGCAATGGGCAGGCTGAGGCGCATGAGAGGAGCACGGCCAACGGGGACAGCGCGGAGGCTCGCCAGCAGGCAGAGGAGCTTGAGGTCTTGAGAGCCAAGCTCGCCGGCACAAAAGAGCTCGAGCTTGCCGAAGAGGTGCGTGCTGATCAATCATCCTCTCTTGCATGCTTCGTCGCGGATAGTGTCGCCTCTGCTAGACACTCATAACACCGCAGAACATCCCTCAAGGGACCATGCAAAGGTCTTGCAAACTGAGCAGCCGGGCGCCCTGGCCTCGACTTGCTGCCTTACGCAGTGCTGTCTTGCTTGCCTCCAATGCGGCAGTCGGCTGGTTTCACTTTTGCACATGCATCTTTCTGCACCCGGATTAAAGAGCAGACCATTGACAGATGAGGCATGGTTGATACCTGTCCAAGACCTTTGGAGGATCCCATGTCTTATGTGACATCAATCTGCAGTTCAAAGCTCGAGTGTTCATTTGCGTTTCTTGGCGGCTCGGGCTGAGACTGGTGTGTTGTGGCGGCAGTACATCGAGGTGCAAATGCGCGACAGCCATCCCGAGGACTGGACCGCGTTGTTGGTGGACATTCTGTTCGGCGTGTCCGGCCGCGTCAATGCGCTGCGGCCGCCCACAACTTACAGCCTCAAGGAGGGCGCCGTCAAGGTGCTGAGAAGGCGCATGCTACGCGCAACGGCCTGCTTCTCCAAGGCAAGCTCCACACCTATGCTGCAGGAAACCCCGCAGAAGCATATTGTGGGCATGCTGCAAGCGCAGACCTTGCTGTTTGTGCCGTTGCAAGAGCAGAGCCTCCGGCATGTGGGAAGGATTATGCTTGTAAAGAGAATCCTTGCTCCATCCACTGCAGACATAGGCAAAGGGGAAAAGAATCTGGTGCCCACCGCAGCACAAGCACAAGAATTGGTGCAGAGAGACTGAGCACCCAGAGACCCCCCACACATTCTACACTTATGGGGCAAAAAACTAGCTCACAGATGTTTGTGGCATCCTGCCTGGTGTTTTCTTTCCAGCCTGCTATGACGACTGTCAATTAAGCTGATGGTGAAAGCCGTGCTGCTGCCTCAGGTGATCCAGGAGAAGGTCAGGAGGGAGGACCTGTTGCATGCGGTAGCTAACACCCTCAAAGTACACCTGGATTACGTCGAGCCTCTGAAGGTACGCCCCCGCTGACCGTCGCCCTGTTGTTGGCTAATGTCCACTCCTGGACACCACTGAAATTGCGATTTCCCCTTGTTGTTGCTCCAGCAGTGCAGCCATAGATAGGCATGTAGTGAACTCCTAGAAGATGTCACCCTCTTATCTTGTCGTCTGCTTTGATTACAGGATGGATCCTTGGACAGCGGGAACCTGTCAGCAGACGATGTGCGCCGCGTGACAGAGTGGCTGGATGCAGCTGAGGATGCCCGTCTGCGTAAGTCACACCCTCTCGGCACAATGCACTGGATCGCAGGCGTTTGCGCTTGTCTTTGAGCATGACATCGATCAGCGTTGATAAGCACTGGAAGGACTTGGACTACCTTGATTGGATCTGGAGGGGTTGCACGCACAGTGCCAAGCGCACGCATGCAGGAGGAAATTGTAAGTGGCACTGGGTTGAGCAGCCTTGCTGGGGTGCAGGCGTCCTGGGTCTCTGGTGGGATGAGCAAGTCCAGGTCAGCACATCCAGGCTGTCCCGGCGCAGACTGGCAGCGGACTTCATTAAAGACCAGCTCGCAAGGGCCTACAGGTGTGCATGGCACAGTTGACCTTGAATTGTCAATTGAAGCCTGATTGAGTTATAAAGCGTCTCAATCTACCTTAACTTGTGCAGTCCAAGCTATCGGCACATTTGCTTGGCCTCGAGGGTCCTTTGGAAACGTGTGCTGCTGGAAAATCCACAAAGGTCACATGGAATGCTGTGCATGACTCGTGCATGTGCGCTTGGCTTCTCGAGCTACGAAGAACGGGTCATGCATGCATCAGACATGTCGGCATGCTGTGTGCAGGGGGAGGCAGAGTGCCGGCAGCGGCACGGAGCGCGCAAAGAAACAGGATGAGGATATTGAAGAGGCGAGTTTCTTCCATGAGCAGATCTCCTTGATGCCGTCTGTAAGATATTATGTAAAGAGCTGCTTTTTGACAAATGCATTTGGGGTACAAAAAAGACTGCGTTTTGCAAGCATGGATAAGGTATGTTCAGGTGTGCTTGTCAGCTATGTTTTATTTGACACGTGGACCCAAATATCAATGCAGCAATGGTGCGTTTCAAGGCCTTACAAAAGCGCATGTCTGACAAACTGGCCTGGTGTTGCAGAAACGCTCATACATGAAACTGTGCGAGGATCAGCGCAAGCGGGAGCAGATGCATCTTGACGATGTACTTGATGGTGCGCACTTCCCATGCACTCCATATTCCAAATGTAATGTCTCGGCAGCCAACCTTGCCTGTTGAGGCAACCTCCCTCAGCATGACCTGCACACGCATTTCCTAGCCTGGAATTTCTCCCTGTAATGAGCTGGGTTTTTGTGATTGCACCTTGAAGGTGCATGTAGTCTTCCATGTTATTTATTTATTTCTTCATACTATTAAAAGAAAGCACATTGTTCCGCTTTCAACTATCTAGCATCTAGGTACCTCCAGCAACACGTGTTTCAGATCTTTCCATCTGATGCTGTGCGGTCATGGCATTTCCTCCACCAATGCAATGACTTTCCAAGATGCCGCGTAATCTGCCAGACATGCTGTGACTGAATTTCTCCTGATATTTTGTACCAGAGATGGAGCAGTTTCACAAGGATCCCAGGAGGAAGATGAGGACCAGCGGCCTCAAGAGGGACCTTCAGGAGCATGCCTCCGGCAGACTGTGAGTTGCTATCCTGCCTCAATGCTAAAGAAGATATTGACCTCCAAAAGGATGCATTTGTGCATTTGGCAGGCAGGTCTGCCTCAGAACAGTATGGCCGCAAAGCACTAAATAACACAACTCCCTGATGCAGCCAACTGGATCTCTTGTGTCAATGTGTGCTGAATCACCACAGCATGTGAATTTCTGCACGTATCCATCCGATCCAGATGGTGAAGTGAGTCCCATGGAATATGCAGGAGGCTGTCTGCAGAGGATGTGCTGAAGCGTCTGGCAGAGGAGCAGAAGTATCTGCAGCAAGGCTTCCGAAGTGCCCTAGTAACATTGTTCCGCTGCGACCTGCACATTGCCACTGCACGCCTGGCTGCTATGCGCATCATCAGGCACGCTCTGAAGCCACAGCTCCTACCCTGTAATTAGCAGAATGCCTTTTGTGGGTCAACCTGCGTGCTTGCCAGTGCTTGATGGAAGGGGGAACAACTTTTGCCCTCCCCTTTGCCAGATGAGTCAAAAGTTCGTCTTTCCATCTGTCATGCCATGAAGCAGTTCACACATATCTTAGAGGCCTGCATTCCCTTCTAAGGATGCTGAAGCAGTGTGAAGTACTGGCGGAGGTCATGGGCAGCTCCTAGGACCAGAGAGCAGAGAGCAAGCAGCAGCATGGGCAAGAGCAAAGCCATCCGCAATCTGACCTGAGATAGTATTTGAGGCTGTGACAAGCCAAGGACGAACAATTTGATCCGATTGTGTCATGTGCTGGCAGAATTTGCGAGATGGAGCTTACCGTCTGCTTTGGGGAGTACCTGGAGAAGTGGCTGCTGCAGGGCTTGCGCAACACCTTGCACAAAGCCGCTCGCGAGCGCTTGGGTCAGTGCTCTTCACATAAAGTCCATCCCGCAGGCTGGCATGATTGTAATGTCATAATTTTTACTGAATGCAGGCCTGTCATCTCCTCTGCATTTGTATAGCCACAAGTGAAGGCGTCAAAATCCCCAGGCAATTGCAGGGTGCCCAAGACAGCTTGCTTGCTACGCTCGGAGTGTCGCTCGTCTGCATGATTGCCGGCAATGCATGCTGTAAAACGTTGTATTGGGATCCCCGGGTTTTTATGCATTGCTGTGTTGGCATGCAGAGCGCGAGCAGGAGGCAAACATGGCAGCTCTGGTGGAGGAAGAGGAGAAGTTGAAGGCTCTGAAAGCCAAGAAGCAGGCCAAGAAGAAGGCGGCAAAGGCCAAGTCGCTTGTGCCGAGCATCCCCCTGTCAGCACCCCAGGCAGCAGAGGATGTCCACTCGAACGGTGATACTGCAGATGCAACGCCCTCCAGCAGCCAGCAAGGCGGGCCAACTTCAACCCTGCACAGTTCCTCTCATGAATGCATGACATAAGTGTAATTCCTCAGCATGCAGCATGAGATTTGATGAGTTGTGATACAACACCAGGTTGCAAACTTTTGTAGGCCCCGCAGATGTGGCTGCAGATGCCCTGCGTATATGCCCTATGGCCTTTGGCTTTGGCTTTGCCGACCTGTAATACTTTTAACATGCAGGTGATAACTGCCAGTATGCCAATTGCATGCAGAACTGTTTCAAATGAAGAGTTGGCTGCCACACTGAGTTTGGACGTGTCATCTGTAACTGAGACAGCTGTCATGTGCTGCGTGCCAGGTCCTCCTGAAGCCAGAGCATCGGAGGCTGGGGACTCGAGCGCAGCCGTGGAAAGGCCCATCGAACCTGCATCTGCCGACACAGTACGTCCCCCCTCATGTGACCTTGCATTCTACCTTGCATCTGACAATCTTGTAATTGGGTGTGATAATTTGCAGTACTTCTATATCTGCTGGGCCCTGTGCCCTAGCAAGATGCAAGATGCATGATGGAGGATGCATATTGAGCAGGGGTGCATTGTATGACTTCAAGCTGGGACCTAATACGATGTGCACGTGGGCGCAAGCTGGGAGGTGATGTCTGAGAGGTGTATTGTGTCTAGCAGACGGAGCAGTGGGACAAGGTTGCCACAACCAGCGCAGAGGCAGACGGCTGGGGTGACGAAGAGAAGGATCAGCCTGAACTGGCGAGCTCGGCAGAGGCCTCGACTGCACTTTCCCTGTGCGCCCCTTGCTGCCCTCTGGACCTAGATCATCCCATATCGACCAAGATGTTCCGTGCTTGTGTCCAGAATTTTACTAGTTAGTTTACTAGGCTTGTGCTTCTGGTCACCATGACTCCATGTGAAAGCAATTGTAGGCCTGTGAAGTATGCCATGCATGCAGAAGTTGTCATCTACTCTGCATGAAATTGGTGCACAATTGTCAATTGCTACCCCTTGCGCTACCATGTAGATACGGGTAGGATTTGGGAGTGCCTTTCTGAATATCACTGCTCGTCACTTTGCCCTGAGTGCGCTCTGCTGGCGCAGTGTGCAGGAGGAGGCTGGCGGCTTTGAGTACGTGGAGAGCAAATCGAAGAAGAAGAAGAAGAACAAGAAAAAGACTACCGAGGATGAGGAGGCCTCTGCTGCTTCTGCATCCACCGCATGGTGGAGACCTGAAGGAGCAGGTACCATTCTCTGCTTTTAAGACCTGATGCTTGGGGGCAAGGGGGTTGCAGACATTGAGTGGATTGCATTTGACTTTTTGAGTGGAAGTGGTGTCAATGCACGCTGGGAGTTCAAAGTGCACTGCAATTGGAGGTGGCCCGGATCTTCATTTGAATATGTGGTGCTGCGTGTAAACAGGAGACGAGGACACAGCAGACGAGTGGCAGACCGCAAAGCCGCGGCGGCAGCAGCAGAAGCGGGGGGACCGGGGGGACTCGGCAGGCCCCCCGCACCAGCTGAATGGCCTCTCTGAGGAGCCGACATCGCCACTCCCACAGCCGCGGGCCACAGAACGGGCCCCTGCCGCTCCAATGGCATCTCCCAGAGCCGTACCTGTCTCTGTCGGGGATTACGGCTCTGCCGGCCCTGCCTCCCGGACCCAGCCAGCTCAGCGCTGCGCCAAATGCAGAGAGCCCGGCCACAAGTGCGTGCCTTACTCCTGCCCTCATTGCACAACTACTTGTGTTGTCTGAGACTTGCGGCACGGATGCTGCCCTTAACTTGCCTGTTTCTTGTGCCTTGGCCCTTCCTTTGCGAGCAATCTGCTACGGTGACCCTCGAGATTTCAAGACAGACTCCTTGGCTGCAGGGTGATGGAGTGCCCAGAGCTGGCGCACCTGCCTCCCTTTGTGCGCGGGGAGATCCTGATGGCGCTGCTGGAAGGGAACGCGCAAAGAGTGCATCTTCTGCTTTCGCGGCCGCCGACAAGTGCATGCCACTGGTGCGACGCTCCGGAGCACAGCGTGTACACCTGCCCCCAGCTTGCCGGCGTGAAACCCACGCTGAAAGCCGATCTGGCGACGGCGTACGAGACGTGCAACCTCAAGCTGAAGAGGAGCACGTTGGCTGAGCTTGAGCGCCACCTTCCCGCCAGGTGGGGCAATGATCGGAGTATATTTCACCGCCCCTTGAACTCTCCTGCGCTGTGCTAGGATGCCATTCAGTACCACCAAATCTTGCTGTGAATTTACATGCAGAGTTTTTATCAATTAGTTGGTGAGCACCTGAAAGAATTAAATAGACATGTTCATGTCTGATTTACGTGGCAGGCAAGCGGCCACATCAAGTGCACTAATCAAGGTGCTGCTGCACAGGAGCAGATCTGGCACCCGTCCTGGCAGCGACCAGCCACCGGCCCCGCCCAGCAGCGGCAGCCGGCCGCAGCCCGGGGCGCCGTCTCGCGCCGGCCTCGCGCAGCCGCCGCCGCCGCCTCCGGATCGCGTCAGCGGCCGCAGCGAAGCCGAAAGCTGGCGCCGCCAGGTCAGCGCTGGGTCCGATGCCTCTTTTGGCAACGACGGCTCCGCACCCGAGCAGCCGTCGGCCCGGCCGCAGCCGCGCGGCGCAGCGGCCGACAGCCGGCCCCGGCCGCGCGGCGCGGCTGCCGAAGATGCGCGGCCGTCGCCGCGGAGCTCGATGCGCGCCGTCGCTGCTCCATTCGTCCCGAGCCAGCCTGGCACTCCCCGGGACGGCGTGGCTTCTACATCCGCGCCTCAGATCAACCACGTGCAGGCTGTCAGGACCGTGCCCATACCTGCCAATGCCACCTACCGGCCGCTGCAGCAGGGTGCAGGTGCGCCTGCTGCCCCTGCCTTGGACCGATTGGCACTGCTACCTCTGTGGGTGCTCTGTGTCTGACGACAAGGCCATGAGCTGGGTTGCATGAGAAACCAAATGGTGTGGGGATGTGATAGAGCGCTCTTGCCGGGTGCCAGGGCCGGCGTCGCCGGCGCTGGGCGTGCCGCTGCAGCGACCGGCGCAGGGGCAGCGCAAGGACAGCGCAGACGACAACTTCAGCACCATCATGGACATGCTCTGCCCGCAGCCCTCGCTGGATGCACCTTCAGGTGCGCGGTCCTGCAAGCCTCTAACAGCCGTTTTGCTCAGACCTTATCGTCCTCCTCAAGAATCTGTTGTGTCAAAGTAAGCAATGCCAGTGTACCCTTGCATATCATTGGGCTGTTGGCCATTAGAAGCATAGCTTTCAAAATTCATGTCTTTTGTTGCTTGGGTGTGGCGGGTCCATCAAGGAGCAGGCTTTTTTGGCAGCGTGTACCTGCTGCTCCTGTGCAGGCGCACCTCGCCTCTGGCAGGTAAAGCATGTACTATATAATAAAAGGGAATTTCTTCTATGTTGACAGTAGGGCCCCGATACTCCCTCTGACAGAATCCTGTGAAGATGCATTTCTCCAGTTTATGCGGTTTGAAGGTCTGCACGATCTGCTGGGTGCAAATGAAGGACAGCGAGCTTCAATATTGAAGCTGACACAATGTGGAAGCTGATTGTGTGTGTTGCAGCTGAGCGGAGCTGGGCGGGAGTGGCGGAGGGGCAGGAGGCACGCGCATGGGCAAACAAGGAGGAGGATGACATGCAGACCGCTATCCAGGTGGGCTGCTTTACTTTTCCCTTCAGCGCTCACTGCTGCATGCAGCGATGCAATCCATCCTCCTTCATTCTAGCAGCCAATCTAAATCGTTTTGGCTCATACGCCTCATGCAACATGTATTCCCAGTATAGGCGCAGAAATGTATCTTCCCATCCTCAGCTTGTGAGGCCATCTCTTATCTGGGCCAACTATGCAACAGAAGCTTCAATGCCTGCACTCTCAACCATTGCAGTGTTCACCTAAGGTACAGTGCTGACCGGGAAGGAAGCAAAGTGTATGCCAAGAGAGCATTAGTAGCAGCAGCAGGAGATATGGAGTGGGGCAGCGAAGAATTGCCTACAAGACAAATGAGCCTCAGGTGGCTCCCAAAAGATGTTTAAATGTAATAAAATCTGTAGTCGTAATAAATATGGTAGTTCAGTCTCAGCAACTTGGCTCGTCTGCGCAGGCGAGCCTGCACAACAAGCGGCAACTGGGGCCAATGTCAGCGCTGATGCTGGGCCCCAGTGGGGACCTGGCGAGCGCCAGCTGCCACCAGCAGCCGTCACACAGGGTACAGCAGGCCTCCATGGAGCTTGTGGTGGCCACTCCTGGGCTGCAGAACCAGATCGGGGAGTACAACTGCTTCCTCAACGTCATCATCCAGAGCCTGTGGAACTGCCGTCAGTTCCGGGAGCCCTTTAAGACCGCCTCCGCCGCCTTCTTCTCCACCCAGGTGGCCCCCTTACCCTCCAAGATGCTCCAGCATCAGCTCTATTAAGCACCTCTTTGCCAAGGGGCTATAAGGTGGAACCTGGTGGCTATAAACTTTACTGAAACGCCCTTCTTTCTCATTGAGGAGTCTGAGTTGGTCCACGAATTGAAAGCCCTGGGTCTGTATGTGCTGCAATCCTGATATGTCCTTCATGGCATGACGGCTGAGGACTTGCAAGCGCTTGCCTCAAGCCTGAGAAAGAGAACACCACTCAAAACTGCATGTGCCTGAACAGTCCGTGGACTGTATGCGTGGCCTGGCAGATGCTAGAGTGGCTGTCGCGGTAGGGATCTTCTAGTAAATTTTGAAGTCTGTATATAGGATTCTCAATTTTCAATTTGAATGTGCATGCGCAGAGCAACGCGGTGGTTGCAGCGCTGGCGGAGCTGTTTGCCACGTTTGAGGCGGAGGAACGGCAGGGCAGCCGCAGCGTCATCGCACCCACGCGGCTGCGCGAAGCACTTGACGCCCTCAACTCCCACGCCTTCCAGATCGGTGTGGCGCCTTCACACATCCGGCACTGCTGTGCAATGCGGCCAGAGTGGTTCTGACAGATCATTGTGTGGAAGCGCATCAGGATATGCATGCAGCGCGCATTGGCCGTGCAGCTGTTTGAAGAAAAGGCTGCGTCAGGACCTTATGTGCTTGACGAAACTTCTTGGGGCTGTGGGTGTGGCGGTTGCAGGCTGAAGGCATTGGCAGAAAGTTCCTTGTTCCGCTGCATCACAGAGAATAAAGAGGTTTGGTGTGGTGTTATCGTCTGATTCTTGCGCTCGGGTGTCTAGGGGAGATGAGCGACGCAGCAGAGGTGCTGGGCGCGGTGTACGACAGCCTCAAGGAGGTTCCCGGGGGCGCCGAGTTGGTGGATGCAGTGTTTGGGCTGCGCGTGCGCGAGCTGGTGCACTGCGGCAGCTGCGGTCAGGACACGCACTGCACGCGCTACACGCAGTTCTTCTACAACGTGTCAGCGACAGCGCTGCGCCTGCAGGCCATGCTCAACGGCGAGGACGGCCGCCTGCCGCCGCTCGGCCGCCTGCTCTGGGTGACTCATCACTTCTAAAAATTTCCTGCCGAATTCTCTGTACCCGCTCAGCAACGGACAATGTGATTTGCTGCCTCATCAGCGAGTGCTGGACTGGAGCAGCTGGATTTTGGTGAGAGAAGATTGCGGAAATCTGTGTTTTTCAGCCAGGCGTTTTAACTCTGGGGCATAAAGAGCGTGTCCATCTGCGCCAACCAGCTGCTGAATTTGTGCCTGTGATGGTGGGTGAGCATGCCTAAAGAAGCCGAGTGTGCTGAGCACAGCTCAAGTCAATTGTTGAAATTGCAATCTTGCCATGCATAAGTCAGCATTGTCATGACGCAGTCGGCTGCCGTTGCAGGAGATTGAGGCGCAGGACGTGAAGAGCTGCGACACGGATGTGGGCGGCTGCGGGCAGCTGAACAGCATTCAGCACCTGCTGGAGGGCGCGCCGCCGAACGTGTTCACCGTGCAGCTGGCCTGGGAGTCCCAGCACGAGTCCTCTGACGCCATCCGCGCCACCCTCGCCGCCATCCAGGAGGTGAATTTCTCACTCCCTCTGAAATGCCCCTTCATATTACCTGGACTTCAGGGAGTACCCAAAGAACGAGTCTTCATCATATCCATGAAGGCTGCTCCACCAGACCTCTGAGAGGCTGGAGACTGTAGGCATCACAAATGCGCCCGTCATGCAAGACTCCTTGTGTGTCTCCTACCTTTTGCCGCATCTGCACTCTGTAAATGCAGCCTCACACGCCTGCCAGCCTCCAATCAGCTTGCTTCCCTATGAGCCAATGCCAATGCCAAAGCAATTTGCCATTGATGTTTTGTTTCAGCTGCGGTATGCCTGGGCTGAGTCAGTTGCTGTAAGGTGTAGCTCGGCGGGTATTATTCAGGGTGTGGGGAATTGAGTACATTGGGAAGATTTAAAACTCGTGCATGCATGCGCAGGAGGTGGATGTGGGGCACATCTACAAGGCGCAGGAGCCGCGGCAGTACCGGCTGCGCAGCATGGTGTGCTACTACGGCGCGCACTACCACGCTTTCGTGCACGCGAGCGGCCAGTGGATCATGTTTGATGACGCCAATACCAGCGCCGTCGGCGGCTGGGACGCTGTCATGCACAAGTGCCAGCTCGGCAAGATCCAGCCCTCTGTGCTCTTTTTTGAGGCCATGGGCGGATAGCATGTGGAGGGAGTGTCAATTTTGCGACTCCATAGGTCAGGGGAGGTGCCTGGGTACATGCTGCGCGGTCCCTGAACCCACTCTGGTTTTCTGTTCTTTTGCGAATTGTCGGTTTGTGCTGCCTGCTGTCTCACGTAGGAAGCTTTTGGGACGGTGGATCCGGAGGCCCCAATTCAGATCGGTCACAGGTTGATGTAAGTTAATAAGTAGATAGTAGAACATCCTGTAACAGTCACGTGTACTGGAACTGGACTCATCCTCGCAGACATGTGGGTGGTCACACAAAGCCAAGTGGGATCTTCCGCAGATCCCTCCAACAACTTTTTCGTCAGTAACTCAAGCAGCTGCAACTAGCCTCAACATTCACCGTGTCAGACCTCTGATTGCGTACCATCGAGCATGTCGACAATTTCTTCTCTGAAACCTGCGCAGAATCTGTCGACTTCGAGGTTTGAACTGGGTTTCAACAGGGACGCCAGCGAACACCGTGTCTTCTCCACCGCACGAGATGGCGTGGTTCATCTTGCCTTTGGGAGATCACTTACAGGACCTAGAAGCAGTCACGGGCATCTCAGCCACCACAATGGTGGTCCTGCGCCTGTTGCGATGGACGACGAAAGTGCTCGTCGGCCTTGTGATGTCGGCATTTGTGCTGGGATCCGTACTGATCACGTTGAACAAGGTCCTCCTGAGCTCAGTCTTTCAGAAGTTCAGCTCGATCTATTACTTCCCATTCATTACCAAGGCATTGAAGAAGGGTGCAGAAGCAGAGGGATTCGCATTCCTTGCGGAGGATCGACTGTATTCAGTCGCGGTGAAGACCTTGCCATTCTTCACTCGCACTTGTATTGTCGATGGTATTTCTCTTGACATGCACACTTGTGTTGATAAGCTGCCATCTTTTGTCCGAGAGACTTATTGTTGCTGATGACACTGCAGGTGTACTGCATCTGGGGCTTGACATTCCTAGCAGCGCTGCTAACCATTGCCTTGCGAAATCTGCCAGCTCGAAGGCCCAAGCATGTGCAGAATACATCTAGCCCAGACACCCCACTGCTCAGCAGGCCGGCTGAAGAATTGAGCGCACCGCATGCTGTGGTGTGGGCATTGTCTTTTCAATATCCCAAATATGATTTCCGAATTGACTATCTGACATTGGTGACCCTTAAAAAGCCTCATGTGCTAAGCAATCTTGCTTATGGCTGGCAGGTCAAGCGCATGTTGCATTATCACCTGCCACCAAGGGGCTTCTGGTCTTGGTGGTGTGGTGGCATGGCGGTCTATGACGCCCTTGTGGTGGTGGCCTGGGTGATCGTCAACATTCTATACGTGCAGCAGCGCGTCAGCCTTATCCTTCCCATCTTCAAGCGTGCGCCAACCCCTTTGCTGAGTTCTGTCTGCCTCGGCCTGCCGTTTGCACTGTGTGATCATATCAGGTCTTTGGATTGTCTTCGACGTATGCTTACATCCAGCTGCAATCGACCAACGCACTGTGGTGTCTATTCTGCAGAGGCAATTGCGCAGGGGCTGCTGCCTGATTGGAGCACGACACAAGCGCTCCTCGCTCTGTGAGCACCCAAATCACCCAGCTTTTTATGCATATCAGTTGGCATGCATACTGCAAAAACACTCTTTTCTGTAGGTGTGAAGTTACACCTCATTATGGCTGGATAGTTAAAGCGGATTGGCTGCCGTGCAGCATCTCTGGAGCGCTGGGGTGGGCGGCCACGCTGGACATTCTGCTGCTGTTCTACCCGGTGCCGCGTTCCATCTTCCTGCACTGGCTCATGGGCACCAACTTCCCCACCCTCATCAAATACCACAGGTGCGCATGAGCTATCTACTGCTCACCCTTGCACCTGCCTACAGCACTTCGGCGCTTCTGGTCAGGATCATGACACTGTCATGCCAGCTGTTTTCCTTTGTCTCCTGTTCATGCAGCGGCCGGCAATGACAAAACATCCTTTATTGGCACCTGACAGGCAAGCAGTTACTTCAGGAAGAGAAAGGAGCAGAGAAACGACTCTTCTCCGTGTAGTTAGGATGCATTCTCCGTGCATGTTGTTGCAATGCATCTAGATATGCATGGGGTGGTTGTGAATCAATGGTGGAATGGGAGCAGGTGGCTGGGGCACGGCACGATGTGGATTCTGAGCGTGCACGGCTGCGGCTTCTACGCGCTGTGGCTGTGGGAGCACGATTGGCTTGCGGGCCTAGTCTGGGACCGTAACGGCACCAACATGCTGGCGGGCACGCTGTCCTGGTTGTGCGGCTGCGCGCTCTGGTTCACCTCCCTCGAATTTGTGCGCCGAAAGTACTTTGAGGTGCGAACTTCCTATGCAAGGGCTGATGCAGCACTCCAGTCTGAAATCTGAAAAGCAAGATGAGTGGTTAGCACAGATTTAGGGCCCTCTCCAAAACTTGCGAGAGTTCGGGCCCCTGGCTGATGCTGCACATGCCTGCATGTGCGTGAGTCAGGATCATTGCCTGTTGTTGAAAGCAGACTGTTGCTGCCTGACTGATCAGGGTGAGACTTGCTTTCATGCAGCTCTTCTACAAGACCCACATCCTGGGCTTCCTGGGCTTCATGCTGTTTGGCTTCATGCACCACATCAGCCTGTGGGCCTACACCATGCCAGGTCAGCACCTCCCTCAGCCTGCCCAACAACTGTTCTTGACTGTAGCTACTTGCCTGACATCCGCCCCCGAGACTATGAATCTGGGGCTATAGAGTTACCCCGAATCTTTGGTTGTCGCAGCCATTGTGCAGCACCTTTGAATGCAGAGCTGAACGTGATCCTTCATCACTTTGGTAATGCCGGGGTTCTATTTCAGGACTTCTGAATTCACCATGATGTTGTATTTATAATCTCTTGGGATTGGCATCACTGGGTGAGCGTGCCGTATTTTGGGGTGCAGGTCTGCTGCTGTACCTGCTGGACGTGACAATGCGCATGGCGCAGCAGGCGCAGCCGGTGAAGATTACGAGCGTGGATGCCTGCCCCAGCGCCACGCTGGCCACGCTGGAGTTCAACACAGACCCCTACACGCCCGTCAAGCCAGTGCAGGTGTGCAGACGCCATCGTAGTAATCTCCGTAGCTGATGCAAACTCAGCAAGCCTTGCCAAGGACTCCCTCTTTGGAAGCCAGTATTGCAACGAATTAATGAAGTCTGTGCTGAAGTGAGCCCCCTATTCAAAAAGGGAAGGGAGCAGATTGCTTGACATGCTCTTGAAAACATAGCTGGCTCGGCCAAGAACCATATCCCTCGTGCCAAGTGACAGCCAAGCATGGTTTTGCAATCATGCAAATCGCCATCTTCAGTGACTGCAATCCATATGAGGTGCTCGGATATTATGCACCATGTCTTACACCATAGCAAACTCTCCTACGGCGCCGTGTCGGCTGTGCACTGCAGGACCTGTTTTTGGGTGTGGACGGCCTGTCGACAGTGCAGTGGCACCCCTACTCCACTGTGGGGGGCCCACGCCCCCACACGCTGGTGGCCCACATTAAGAGCTACGGCGCCTGGACCAGCGGCCTCATGCGCCGGCTGCTGCGCGACGGTTCCGTAACCATGCGCATCGACGGACCTTACGGCGAGTTTGAGGAGCGCCCCGAGTGGACTCGCCACCGCACGCTCGCCATCTTTGCTGGCGGAATTGGGGTGCGCGCATTGCTGCAATGGGAGCTCAAATCCTTAATTGTGAACCAATGAACTCTTAATTTGCAACACATTAGAACCTGAGGTGCTAGCTTGCCCTGCTAGACGTAAAGGCACCTGATAGGACAGGCAGAGGAGCAAAATGAGGCATTGCTCGGGCATTATCGAAGTATATTCTCGCGCTGCCGTGGCTGGCGTGCTTGTGCGTACCATCTGCATGCTCGCTCACAAGGCGGTGCTTGCCGATCATGTAGCAGATCACACGGGCCAGCATGCTAGAGCCACTTGATCAGCTTTGCTGATCTGGGCTTGCGTAGGCACATTATAGCAATCTTGGCCTGTCAATCTGGCAAGGTAGACCACTTCATTGTGAGACGAGCGATGCCCACCACATTTTCAAAGTGCTGCAAGTACAGTGAAGTAGGCAAGTTCTGATGTCACCTGCTCGCGGCAGGTAACGCCAGTGTTTGGCATACTCAACGACTTGACGCAGCGGCGCGCGGCCGCAGCAGACGGCGGCGGGGACGGCGTGCCGGTGCCCGACAAAGTCATCTTCGTCTTCAGCGCGGCGCAGAAGAACGAGCTGGCCCTGCTGCAGCGACCCCTCCTGTCTGATGCCATGTGAGTGCCCCTCCTGCCTCCTGATGCCAAAGATCTAGTTTTTAAGTGCAATTCAGGCTGTTCTGAAGACAGAGGCCTTGCCGCATGTAAGACGGCATTTCATTGGCAGAGAGACTTGTGTTGTTCTATAGCAGACATGGATCGCTGTCCAGCAGGAAAGTTAAAGTTGACCGAGCTTCAAGTCCCCTGTGTCCTAAAGGTGGGGTAAATAGATTTTCAAGGGGCGGCCCCCATGACTAGAATTCAAAGGTGCATATGATGTTGCCTGTTCTTCACAGGCATGAGGGGTGGCTGGAGCTGGACGCATACTACACAGGAGCCAACAGGGGCAGGGACCCCTCAGACCTGGGCGCGGGGGCACCCAAGCCTGATGAGGCGCTCATCCTGCCCAATGACAGCGCTGCTGACCTCACCACGCCCCAGAGCAGCCGCCTCGCCACCAAGTCAGGCGCCTCAGATGACTCAGTGACCAGGTCAGCCTCCTCAGAATTGACCTGATCTGTCGGGCTTTGCCTTGTGTTGCGAACGAGCTGCCATGATGCGCCTGGCTCGGTGCTCACTGCAATGCCAAAGATATTCCACTACACCACGGCTCTTTGCAACAAGATAGTAATGAGGGCATATGGCCACACCCAGTCAATGGCTTCGATGATGATGATGAAGAAAGAAAGGTGAAGCTAATACGGTTTTTCTTGTGGAATTCACCAGGACTGTGCTGCCGCCATATTTCTTCGGGGATGCGCACTGGGCGCTCGCGCATGTGCTGTGCCTTGTTGGTGCGGTCCTCGGAGGCGTTGCCTCTTTTGGCTACTCTGCGCATGCCAACACTCTGCGCCCTGACGGCGCCCCAGACTGGCTGGTGAGCTCTTGCTTTTATTTTTCATTGCAATAAGTTTGCTGTCTTGAAGATCAAATTTTGCATGCGCAAGATTTTCAGTGCTATTTCTAGTGGGTCTGCTGTTCAAAGGTGTTTATTTGTGGGTGTTGCGCAGATTGGGCTCTACCTGCTGCTGGCATCGGGGCTAGGGGGCATGCTCCTGCCAGCCCTGATCATCATTCCAGCACACATTATCAGGTGGCCTTCTGACTTGTCCCCAAAAGTCCCAGCCAACTGCGGCTTATTCACCCGTGTCAGCAAGCACACGATTGTCTGGAAGAGCACCATTGTGCCCAAGCCTTCACTCGTCAATGCCCACCGTCCATCGTACGGATAGGCAATGCTGCCTGGACCAAGGGGTGGAAAAGGAGAATGACAGGACTGTCAACTTGCAAGGGAAGGAGTTGACACACCTCTCTATCCCCTTTCCCTCCTCTTGATTGCCGCAGCGCTCCACATGGGCGAGCTTGCATCGAGGCTGAGGCTGTCGTGCTATGCAGGGCTCGGCACATTAGGCGGCTTGTAGCTGTGGGGACGTACCCACAGCAGCCTAGCACGCCAGATGTTGAGAGCAGGGCAGCGCTGCCAGAGGTCAAGGCCACTCCTGGCCGGCCGGACATTTACGGATTGCTGCGGCAGATCTGCGCAGAGCATGAGTCCGAGCAGGAAATCGGCGTTGTGGCTGCAGGTGCCCTTCCTGCTTCATTCCCTGCATGCAGCGGTGCATGGCTCCTCAATTAAGTCCCATTTACCTATTTTGCAATCTGTGCCTAGGCCTCAAAAGGCTTCAAAGAGGCACTGGCTGGGGATCTGCACTGCGGGAATGATTTGGGACACCAGTGCAGGAATTAGACCATGTCGTTGCTGAAAGAGACCGGCAAGTATTTGAGATGGCCGTCTGGCCGTCCTCCAGGGGCTCAGAGAATTTTAGGGAGCTGAGAGTGCTGCGTCGCATGTGCAGGGCCGGAGTTGATGGTGGAAGCTGTGGTGGAGGCGTGCCATGCCCACAATGACTCAGTGGGACTCCTGGGCCGCCCCTACCTGGACGTCAGCAAGCACACCTTCTCCTTGTAAGTGGGTATCTCCGCACAGCAGCAGCATGTACCGGGGTTGATCAAGCGCCGGTGTGGGGTCCATGGCAGCAGCCCCATGTATTGAATTGGGAGGGGCTCTGTTTGTTCTGCTGCCCACCAACTGGCACTGGTTTGTAGTGGACGATGTTGATAACCATTGTGTCCTAGGGGAACACATGTATCTGTTGGCTCACAGAGACAGTTGTAGCAGACGAGGGTGCGGACCCACTGATGTACTAGCCAGATGTGGTATGTTTGTACTTGTTAGTAATTTGTATCAAAGATTTCTCAGGGCTGTGGCGTCGTCCAGACACAATGCGGATGAACTCATGAGGTTGCAATTTGGAAGAAAATTCGGTCAGCGTTCCTTCTGAAAGGCCTTGTAGGAAGATCCAGATATGCCTTCCTACCCGTGGTTGCGTGGTGGCAATTGGGGGATTTTTTGCTTGAATCCTTACCATGCTATCGAGAGGATTCATCGTTTCATTTCTGTGTTGTATCTAATGCAGGTCTAGCTAGCTCCTGCAGTATAGGTGAAGAACATGGATGAAAATACATGCATGCCTTGATCAATGGTGGGACTGGTACTGTTGGTACCGATAGACGAAGACCTAGGTTGATACACTCGAAACTGTTACTACGTATACGGTGTTACGATAGTTGTTGCTGAGAAGTGATTCACTATGCTCTCGAAGGTAGCGGCTTGACCAGTTGAGGCGACTTGCTATAGGCTCTTTGCACTTGACTTGATTAGCCGGCCTCTGAAAAGCACCTGACATGCATGAACCGGATCCTAGCTGTGAAATATGTGTCTATGGTGCCCCAGGTCTTCAATTTGAAGACATGCATGTCATGGTGACGTGCCATGGCACCCAGTGGGCCAGAGTCTCTGTACCTATAGTCACTTGCCGTTCGAATTATGCCGGCAGGCTCTTATAGAGTCTAGACCTTGTCGGTGGGACCTAGTACAAGTTGGACAACTCGTGTTCAAGAACTGGTACCACGTGCATTGCATGCATACATCCTGCTGTGTCTTATTTCCGCATGCATACGTCCTGCAGAGTCTATTCCCCCCGATGTTTTTACAGGCAGACTTGTGTCGTCCTGTTGTCCCCTGCCTGTGAGGGCTCTACTGTATCGAATTCAGCCGGCTGGGGGATATGAACAGGTCACTAGTAGGGCGGAGATGCCCCATTTCGCATGCACAAGGAAGTCGCAGAAAATGGCTTTATTCGTGCGAGAAGGGGTGTGATCACCGATCTGCAGAGCAAGAGCTAGATTGGCATTTGAAGGAGAAATTGACGCAACACCACTACCGTCTCAGACGGTGATTGTCACAACGTGCTTCATGGGAATTCAGTAGGGAAATGTTTTGGGCGCAGATATGGCCATGCAAAACATTGGGCGGCTCATAAGAGCCCATGACAGGACAGATCAAGGATCTATACAGCACTGCATTAAATCGATAGAACATGAGGCAGAATCAGCAAGTGGAGAAGAGAGGGGACTCTGTTTCTGTGTTTTGGCGAGATTTGCTTACTTGCATGCCCTCAGAGTCCTGGAGAAGCATACAGACAGAAGCCATCTGACGACCTTCAAGGTTTGCCTTTGCTTCTCACGACTCACACGACGCCCTGACTGGCGCATGACCAACATAAATTCTAAGAAGGAAGGGGATATTCATAGCAACGCAGTGACCTTGCAGTATTACAGTCATATCGCCGCTCGTAGCTTGCTAACTTTTTCATCGCCTTCCTTCTAATTACAGATCGTGACTTCGAAAGTAGATATACATATATTGTTGTTTCGCACAGTTTAGAGGAATGGAGCTGTGTAGAATTTTAGATTCCTGCTGGTTGGGCAGCAGAAAAGAGAATGAGAACCGCACCGGTCCATTCATGTTGGAGTTTAAGGGGTACTCAGCTGTGCTGTTTCTGACACCCATTTTTTTCGCACACAGAGCTATCTGAGGCAGGCGCTGGGCGCAAGTGAGAAGGGAGCAGAAGCCCGTTCTTTGCAGTGTTTGATCTTTCATTGCTGCCTGGCCTCAGCTGTTGGCCACCCTGGATGGCAGGAGAAGATGAAAAAGTGAGAACCTGTACTTCCCAGAACTATTGACAGATCTGCTTGTCGATCGCTCTGTATGGAAAATCAAACCAAGGGATAGTCTCGTTCTTTTTGATGTTCACCCTCACCTTCTGTGCTGCTTGCCGCCAGGTGCATGGCAGCTCAAGAATGGATTGATCCAGGCCTGGAGCTTCTGTCAATTAGGGAGTACAGAAGCTTTATGCTGCCATGTGACCTGGTGAGGACCGCATTGCGCAGCACTTGATCGCTTTTTTTTGCGTATTGTCTGGTTGCATGAGTGTGCATTCTCCTGGATCCTAGATCTCAGGTTCCCTGGTTTGTCACCCTGCCGTGCCATGGCATCATAGAGGTCAAGAATGCGTTGCCGCATAATCTGGAACATGCAGAGCCTGAAGCAGACACTCAAAGAAATGCTCACCTGCAGCTGCATGCATGTCAGGTTGAGGGGACAACCAAGGAGCAGCGGTGCAAGCGGAAGCTGTCTGATGCATTGAGAGTCATGAAGCTGCATATCGAGCTCAACAAGGTGCAGATGAAGGACGAAATGGCGGGCATGCTGCTGTCAGACCTTGTGAACTCGAATTCGCTGATCCGCCCGGCAGACTGGCAAAGCAAGGCAATGGCAGTCTGCCAGAACTACTTTCAGGATCGCCTTATACATCCCAAGAAGGTCCGCCCTCAGACTAATTCCGAGTCAGCCTCATGTCCTGGCTGATGATCCTGGTTCAGCGAGCAAGGAACTGCAACTGAATGAGAGCGTTTGTTTCAGCATGTGACTTGCAATGATTTCGCAGGTTGGTTGTCCTTGTTTTGTTCAGTGTCCCAGCATGCTGGAGCCTGGAAGTGACAAGATCGCTGTGCCACATCGTGTAGTATCTTATGGTGAGTACGGATGTTGTAAATGTGTGCAGCTCAAAGAGGAGCAAGAGGAGGCAGCCCAAGTGGCAAAGGGTGCCAAGTTGAGGCAGGAGAGCCAACGTGGAAAATTGGGTGGGAAGAAGCTCCAACAGAAGGCATCTGCATCTATGCTTGACAAGGCATGCGCCTGAGGGGCTCCACTCACATGTCATTGAAGAACATTTTCACCAGGGTGCTCGGGAGATGTTCACTTTTTGGTGAGCGTTTGAAGTCAGGAAAGAGGAAAGTAGGAGCCACTCAAGCAAGCTAAAAAAGCTTCCATCATGGCGCAGGTGCTCTCTCTGGTGGATGAGATGCTGAAGGAGAGGGGCAAGGTGGGGAAATGGTCTTTGCCCTGCCTTCCTATCACTTCCGTGCACCCAAAATGCTCCTTCGTCTCATCGTGCAGGTAGGAATTTTACGAGACAGAAAGGTAACATTCTTGCACTCTGTGTGTTTGCAGGCTGTGGTGTCCCGCCTGTTGACTGTCCCTGTGGACGAGTTGGAGAAGAGGCTGGAGGAACCTGATAAGGATGGAGAGCTGACGGTGAGCTTTGCGCTGCCTTCATGTTTAATTGCTGCATTTCCTCTGGAAGTCTCAGCACACTGCGGAGGCAGGGCGGGCTGCTGTGAGTTGTCGGGGCTGACCTCTGTCTCTGCATCATGTGCTGAGAGATGTCGGCTCTTCATTCTGTCTGTGCAGGGGAGAGATGCGCTGAAGTTCTGGGTGGAGAACAAAGGGATGCCATATGGGATCCTTGACGTACGCGATCGGGTTTTTGCGCACCCAGTAACCTACAGTGACCACCTGCGAGGGTTGGTACTGCGGAACAGAAGAGACAGCTTTGTGAGGCCCATGACCCGCACATTGACAATCATTTTCTTTGTCCTGCAACAGCTTATATTGGCGGTGCTGTCCTCAGCAGGTATTTAGAACGTGTACCTTTCTGTGCTTGCAGCTCCAGAGACAGCTAAGGGATCATTCTGGAGAAGATGGACCCACGGACGACGCAATAGCAGAACGCAGCAAACAGGTGGGCCTCCATCGGGGTGTGCTGTTGACAATTAAGGCTGCTGCTATTGTGCGCTGTTATCAGGCATGATATTACTAGTGGAAAGAATGCAAGAATCGAGAAGGCCGGAAAGCAATATTCCAGGTGTTGCTTGACGTACCTAGTCCTAAGGACTGAAAGCGTGTAGTAATAATGATAAAAATAATTATACTTGTGCGCTGAGTCAATTACATGGGCGTGTCGATGCCGCACATCTGTCTCTGCTGTTCCAAGAAATCGCATGACTTCCTCAAGATTTCAAGGCAAAGAGACCACAGAGCATGGGGACACCTTAGTGGCATCTTCTGCGCGTGACAAGGTTGTGATGTGCTGCAGGTGCTGAATGGGGATGGCTTTGTGTATATTGGGGACTTGCCCACCGAACTCCTTGAGGAGCCCAGTACCAGTGGCCAGGCATCCACCTCAGGGCAGCAATCATCGACACCCATGCTGCCTGTGAACGGCCGGGACGCACTCATGCATGATGCCAGCGCGGATCTCAGCGAGGCGCTAACAAAGGCATACAAGGCTGGGTGCGTGTGCCATCAGCCATTCTCGAGCACAGGGGCCAAAATATTGGCTCGGTCACCCCTGCACAGTGCATTTGGGCCCAGCTTGTAATTTTGCATAGATCCTAGTGAGGCGGTTTTGGTGCAGTGTAGGAGAGTGCAGCGCAGTGCAAGACAGGACACATTGGAAGGACCTGGGTCCACGACCTCAGGGAATCTTAAGGGGGGTTGTGCCTGCTTGCAGGGTCTTGAGCGCACATATACCTGCCCTGCAGGATGTCAGATCCCGCTGGGTAAGCGCTCCTCTGCCCTCCAAGGGCGTGCGTGCCCATGACACCTCTCTATAGACGGCTTTGGAAAGGGAAAGAAAGGCCTGTCAGGCATGGCGTTCTGAGTCATGTGGTGCACATCAGGAGACTTCCAGGCGCCTCAAACAACACTTGGACCGCGTGAGGCAGGAGCTGGCTACCGCAGGTGTGCTTCCTGTCTGCAGCCCTGTAAACGGAGTCGATTGAGGACTGACTGCCGCATGATGGTTTGCAATTATATAGTGGATCTCTGATTGGCATTTTACCTGAATTTACCTTGTCATGTATGCCAATCTTACCCCGTTTTGGGCTGCTGCAGAATTTCAAGCTGCCGTGGACTCTGACACCACTCCTGACATCCGCTTCCAGGACGTGGGAATGCAGACAAGAGTCATGCTGACGGACAGGGTGTGTCCTCGTCCCCTTTCTGCGCGTCCTTTGCAGCAGCTCCCTGACTGAAAACCCACCAGACCCAACCGAACAATTGCTCTTGCATGCATGGGGAGTTTGGCGGTCTCCAGAAAGATGAGGCGTGTCAATAATCTGCAGGGGCGGGAGATCAGTGAGGAGGGCGAGACTAGTTTGAAGTGCCGGGGCTGGCAGCTCCTGGAGCTCATCAAGTGCTACGGCCGCCTCAGCCTGCTGCAGTGCACTTCTGCGCAGTTTGAGCCTGGCGATGAGATGCTGGTGCTGGCAATGGAGGGGGCTCTCAGCAACTTGGCAGAGGAGAGGAGTGAGAGTAGCTGGAAGCGGGTCCTGGTGCGTAGCTCCCATTCATAAATTGTTGCAAGCTTTTACAAGCTCACAAATCGACAATGCATGCATGCGTGACAATACTCAGTGCCGGCATATTCGCGGGGTCCTCCTACCCAAGCGCTACATGTATTGCTGATGTTGCAGATGAGGCTGAGATCGAGATGGGAGGACACCAACAGATTCGCCTGCCACTTCCTGGGCCCGGATGCAGATGAGCCCATGGCCAGCTCTCTTGGCCTCATCAAGGATCCTGATCTCTGCTGGGTGGGTTCGGTGAAGTTTTGCATCCAGATGTGCTCTTGGGTATTTGTATGCACCATCGAGGATGCAATGTGTACTATATGAGTTGTCTCTGCGCAGGTCAAAGAGGACCGAAGTGCCAAGCAGCAGTTTCTGGACGTGATCCTGGACGGGCTCTGGATCCTGCAGCGGAACAAGCTGCTGACCAGCGGCTTTGTGTACCAGATCGCTCTGTACTTGCTGTTGAACAGAAAGGTGCGCAGAGCAAGGCCCGACAGGATCGCTAATTTTGTGAGCCCGCTCTCCAAAATTGTGATCGCACTAATTCTGCCGGCTGGCGTGCAGGACGATGAGTGTGTATCGGTCCATTCCTTGTGCTGGGAGCACCTGGGCAGCCTGAGCGATGGCGCAGTCGAAATGCTCGCAGATACGGTGTGCATGCAGCTGGGCCTGTGCCAGCACCTGCTGAAAGACTATGCCAACGCGCGGTCGATGCTTCACAAGGCACGCACGCGCTCTTCTCCTGTGCTTGGCAACGGCTACTCATCCCTCTGTACCTGCTCTAGCACCAGCGTTGCAAATTGCATCACTGACTCTACCTTGGAGCCTTCCTGACAGAACAGCCCGGCAAAGAGAAGCACGTCTTTTGCTCGTATACGGGAAGCTGCCCACTCACAGGCGCTTGAGTAATGGCTCACAACAGTTGATGTCTGCAGGTGTCCGCACTGGAGCTGGACGACCAAAATGTGGTTATCAACCATCTGCGCTGCCAACCAGAGACCCTCGGGCGTGAAATGGCCTATGCAAACTCTCTGTTGGGCTCAATCAGCCAACGCTCACCACCCGTCGACCACATCAAGGGTTATCCTGATGTGCGGCAGCATCTTTCCTCTACCTTGGCATGATTCACAGAGTTTTCACGCTGACCAAGCTCATGATTGGGCTTCAAATGCTGAGCTGCAAGACCCGGAGGAGCGGTGTTGTCCTTCCTGTGACTCACACCTTTGTGAGGTGATATGAACGGCCAGAATGAGAAAATGATTGTCACGTCATGTATGCATGGCGCAGGAGGAGGAGCAGGGGGAGTTGATGAAGGACTTTGTGGGTGCCCTGTATCCTGACAGCAAGACCAAGATCCCTCCGATGCCCTCGTTCCAGCAGGAGGAGTTGGACGTAGAGGACATCCTGGCATTGCTGCGGCGGTGCATGGGGTGTATTGACCAGGTCAGGGCCCAGCCTGTTGCCTGGAAGATGGTACCGGCAAAAATTTTCTGTAGAACTTGTGCCCGATTTGGGGGGTGGCTCATCTGCTTGTTCAACCGCAGGCGATCGTCTGCCGCCATCATGCAGACGAGATGCTCCTGCACCACAGGACCTACCTGCAGGTCATCGCTGATCTGCTCAACCGCATCTCAGAAGGGCTGGTGAGCGCTCCTCCCCCTTGCCCAGCAATCTGCATGTCCACTGTGTCATGTCCTGTCAGGGTCACTGTGAGGCAACAGGCAAACAAATGACCGAAGGGCTTGCAAGCTTCTGCCATGATGGTGCTTGAGCATCTGCAACTGGACCCTGTGCTGCATCTAGTTGGCTCATCACCGTTGTGCCCAACTGCAGGAAAACAATGATACCCCTCAGAAGTTCTGGAACAGCGTTGGAATGGCAGTGCAGGCCTGCGAGAAGACAAGCGAAGGCAAGCGCAGCTTCTCAGACATCCATGCTTCTCACTGCTCCACAAAGAACAGCACATGCTGCCTATGATCCAGAGAGACCTGCATCTGCCACAGGCTGTGTGCACCTTGCTAATGATCCTTTCGTGCCCGCCCGCAGAGTTCCACAAGGCAACCAGGGCAGTGGCAAAGCAGGAGCAGGTCCTGCTTGCTTTCAGGAAGAAGAGCGCCCTGCGCTGCTGCCCTGAGGAGGATTTCTTCGATTTGGCAGAGTTTCAAGGGTGGGTGCACTTGGCGACTTTGGATGCTTTGTGGACTGTCAATAAAGTCACAGGGGCTTCAATTCTCGATGCGCTCATGATCATCAATCGCATATGTGTGCAATGTGCAGGTTGCTAGGTGCAGAGGCAAAGTACGTCCATGTGCAGCCGGTATGTCTGGAACCCCTTGCATCCATTCATACAACCTGTTACAGGGTCAATCAAGTTATCGGTTTTGCCTCGGCATCTCATCAAGGAGGACGTCACATTCCCAGGAGTATTGCCATGTCTGTACAGGGCGACCAAGGAGCGGGGGCTGCAAAGCGCCTGGGGTCTCCAGTTTTGGAAGCGCTCCAGGAGCAATTTTCAGCATATGGTGAGAAGACTACTCCAGGCCCTTGGCAAATTGATAACATATGCAAGCAACTTTGATAACCCAGGCCCTTACTGGTCCAATAGCCAGGCATCTTACTGCTAAATCAGCAACAACTGACAGCTTTTTGGGTTGTGCAGCCTCCCCAAAATTTGGAGTCCTCGTCAAGGAATTTTTCATCGCAATCAGGAGTCCCCAGTGCGTGCCTCTCCTGCCTGATGGTTCCTTCATTGTCCGGTGGCCCTCCTGCGTGGCTTTGTTGTGGTTCACCTACTTACATCTCCTATCCGCGAAAATATTCTGATTTTCAATGGCAGCCTCAGAAGCGCGCCTAGACCAGTGGTGCCCTGTTTGTCAGGTGTATCGTGATGGTGCCTCGCAGGCCAGAGGAGGCTCTCCCGAGGAGCCTCGGCAACATAGTCAACGCAATCCTTGTGGACCTCCTGACAATGGAGATGAATGGCATGCAATTAGTGGACGTCCAGATGGCAGGTGCTCGGCTGGCTGCTTTGGAGACACTCAGGCAAGCACTCTTTTCCCCAAGCTTCGGGGTGTGCATGCGCGTCCTCCAGAGGATGCAGCAGCAGCCACCCTGATTATTGCACTGTTCTGCTGAGCGTTTGGTCCTTTCTAGAGCGCTGAAGCAGCAGCCAAATATCATGCCCACATGTTGAGCACTGTTTTGCATGCTGCATGAGCGTACCCTTGCAGTGCTTTTATCGCTTGCAATTGTTCTGCAGGATCATTGAACGGCGCAATGAGGCATGCGCCCTGAACCATGTCGTGTTTGCGGCCCTTCACTGCCTGAGGGACAAATTTGACAGGCTTGTGGCGCAATGGGAAGGTGCGTCCCAATCGCCCAAAGGGCTGTGCATCATGCACTTCATTCCCAACAATCTGTACCCACCATGTTTGAGTGAGTCCAAGGACCAGCGCTAATCCAGCTGCTGTTGCCGCGGTATACCACGCCCTGTATTGAGGAGAACCTGCTCACCACTGGTTGCTATAATTATGTGTGGCAGACCACTCTGGTTTTGGAGCTCACGCTGAAGGGGCCGTGTCAGCCCTCCCCATGGGGCCACATCAAGGTCTCACACAGCTGATTTCCACATCACTTTCCAGTGATGCGAATTGTCCGTGCGTGACATGGGTGCACAGTATCCCCAGGATCTTGCATCTTCTCTCTCTTGTCGATCGTCCATATTCTGATGTCTCAAGAACAGATGCCCGGCGGTGTGACTTGCAGGGGAAAAGGAGGCTGCGGAGAAGAAGGCGCTAGAGAGGGCGGAGGCAGAGAGCACCAAGATGCAGGAGGAGCTGCTGAGGGAGGTGGAAGAAGAGGGGAGGAGGAAGGCTGCGCAGGAGGAGAAGAAGCGCAAGAAGTCCAAGGGGGCTGCCAAGAACAACGCCAAGCTGGAGGAGGAGCGGGCTGCCAGGGAGAAGGCCGAGCAGGAGGAAGCTGACCAGGTGCTGCCCCTGCCACCCTCATGCGCACCAAAATTTTGTAGCAACGGCGGCTGCATTTGAGGCGGGCTTCATAAGCTGCTTTATTCTGCTTTTGGGATGAGTCTGCAGGATGCACCAGAGCATCTTGGGTGATCACATACGGATACTGTTGGCTTGTTATAGCCTATCTTGGGGCCGGCAGCATGCTATTGTACTGTGATAAGGGGAGCATGTCAATATGAATGCATTGATGTTTCATGACGGCTGTGCAGAGGGAGGCTGAGGAGGAACGGGAGAGGGAGCAGCAGCGGCAAGAGGAAGAGGAACTGAGGAGGAAGGAGGAGGCCTGGCAGCAGATGCAGAACGAGATCGCTGAACCAGAAGGTGATCCCCACTTGCCATCCCACATTACGCTCCCTTGGGAGCTCCTGTGTGCTGTCTCTCTGGGCGCTCGCACCTCAAGAGCAAGGCTTCCTAACGCTCTCACATGAGACTTGAACAGCTGCTGCCAAGAGAGTGCCCACATGCAGAAAGGTGCATTTTGACATCTGTTGGTACGCTTGCCAATGCTGCTTGTGTTCTGAATAGATGGGGGCTGCTGCAGCAGGCTCGCAAGGGCAGCCGGACGCCGTCGAAGCAGTGGCCGCACGGGCAGACGACGAGAAACCTGTGGAGCGGGCAAGCCAGGCAGTGCGCTACGAGGCGCTGCATCTGCCCCCGGGCCGGCCCAGCAGCGGCCGGCGGAGCGGGAGGGATCGCCGCGGGTCGGAGGCCACGCGCTCCGGCAGGGCCCCCCCGGGAGAGGGACCCCCCGAGCCCAACGGCCACGCCAGGACCGCCACCCCAGCAGACAGCAACGGCGGCAGCGCCGTCGTGCCATACTATGACAAACTGCGCTCTGGGAATCCCCCTGGATTGTCCAGGGGTGCCACAGAAGGCGCAGAGGGCGCGCCTCCTGACAGCGCAGCCTCGCTCGGGGACGGGTGCGCGTCTGGTCCCTGGTGCCTCTCTCTGCTGCTGCTTGCGGCGTGGCCGTCTAATTGTGGAGCAAGTATGCTCGTCCTGAACATGCTTTTTTCTCTGCTGGGCAGGTCGGTATGAGTCAGCTTGCTTCAGGGTTTCCAAACTCCTCCTTGGCATGCATGTATGGCCCTGACTGTCTAAGTGCACGGCTTGCAGGGACAACGGCGATGCCAGCACCGCCTCGCACCAGGCACCGTCGGCTCAGCACGGCAGGAGGGACAAGTCCCGATCCCGTGCAATTGGGTACGCAACACTCCCTGCTATCATTGGCCAGCAAAGCATGTCACATTAGCTTCCCTTCCTGTGTGGCCCCACTTGACTTTAATCCGCCCTCGATGCCTCCACTTGGGGTGCCTCTCTGAGCATTGTGGTTGAATGCGCAAAGAATTATAATGGTGCGCTTGTGCAGGGACCCCAGTCACTGCCTGCACTGCGGTGATCCAGAGCACAAGATGGCCAGCTGTCCCATTCTGGAGGGCATGGAAGCATCGGAGCAAGCAGCCGTGACAAGGGGCTACAAGGTGGACAGCAGGAGAGGGCACGAGCGGGAGGCAAGGGAGCAAGAGGGCGGAAGGGGCTCCAGGAAAAGCAGCGGCAAGTAAGTTTATGCTTGCCTCTGCATAGAAGCACTTACTGTGCTCCTAAGCACACCGGTCAGCTTGCTTTGTGTGGGGTACCGATCCATTGCTAGCTGGCACTGTGTGCACCGCTTTGGCGAGCGTCTTTGTGATCTACGATGTTGTGAGGTTCCTAATAGGGGATCAACTGCAAATGTGACAGGCCGGGCAAAGGGAAGGGCGCAGCGGTGGGGCACTGCCTTCACTGTGGGGCTGAGGATCACAAGTAAGGCCTCGCTCCCATATTCCATCAACTGCTTCGTTTTGCCTCGTTACACAATGGGCTACTGGCATCCTTGATGACATATCTGATGAGTGAAGCTGTGCAAGAGGGGAAGGACACAAGAGAGGATGTCTGATTCTCGGTCATGTGTCAGGTGCATGAGGTGCCCAGCTCTGGCAGACCTGGACCTGGATGCCAGGGCTGGCATCAACCAGGCCTACCTGGAGACTCCCAACAGAGTGCAGACTCTTCTGGCGAAGCACCTCGGCCCGAGGTGGGTGGAACTGACGGGGGGTCCGGCGGCTGCCACTGAGGAGGCAACACCTATACCCGCCGAGCCAGAGGTGGATTGCTTCTGCAAGCTCTGCCACAAGACTGGGCACAGGTGAGACCTTGCTTCCACCCCATACATGATCTGTGCAAGAGGACGCCCGTGCCTTATCTGTCCTCTATGCGCATGTGATACTGCTATTGGATGTAGAAAGCAGACTCCAGCGGAGTTAATCTTTTTTTGGGGGACATGGCAGTTGCCCGTCCACAGACACGCTGCGAGCAGATTGACGCATGTCATGTTTCAGCCCTCGCCGTGGCCTGATGAACGCCTACTGTCAATGGTCCGCTGAGGACAGCATGCTTGTCTTGATGGACCAGGGAGGAGGGCTGCCCCGTGACTCTGGGCATTCCAGCGCACAAGCTGCAGACCGTCTTGGAGCTCGTCCACAGCAGAAAGCGGCACTATGCGCTGAATGTCATCGTCCATCACTGGGGGCGCACAACCACACGCAGCCATCCCATCCCAAAGGACGCTGTGCCGGTGAAGGACGTGCGCTCCATCAAGCGCTTCTGCTGCCACTGCGACGCCGACAACCACAAGTACGGCAGCGTGCGCCTAGCCATGCTCCCACCCCCATCTCTTCAACGCGTCCAAACATGCAAAGCTTCTCACGCACCTTAGCGGCGTAAGCGCTTTTGAAATGATCCTGTGAGGTCGGAGTGGAGCAAATTCTTGTAGAGCTGACACAGCCAGAGCCAGGGGTGCAAGCTATTTGCCTGAGCAATGCTGTCAAGAAGAATACGATCCAAACGCCCGCCAAATCCTGACGAGTATATGCTTGTGCAGGTTGTTTGACTGCCCAGAGCTGGAGGGCATGGACGCAGCGACGCTGAAGGCCCTGGATCACGCGTACGCGGACACTGTCTTCAAGGGACAGACACCGGAGCAGGTGTACCACAAATGGCTGCAAGCCAGCTGTGACAGGCAGGCCGTCACATGCGCACTCTGCGCCGAGGAGCACAGGTGCCACCCCAACATGCTTCCTGGCCCCCGCTTGGCTCATTTTGCAATGCCAATATGCCGCAGGGAATGAAAACGAAAGTGCGGCACACCAAGGAAGCTTGGTGGCCTGTAGTACAGTACTAAGGCTTTCCCGCATGATATCTATTTGCAGGTTTTCAAGTACAGGAAAAGATCCAGTAATGTCATATATCCCATCTGGACGTCCGAGATTACCTGCAAGTATGAGGCGCCTGCATGTCCTGGGAGAGGCCGTCTAACGGATCCAGGAGATACAGCAAGCAAACATGCAGCAAACATAACTCCTGGCATGAGTACTTGGGTAGTCAGGGCACCGACTGAATGTGTGCCGGGCTGCGCAGTGTGGAGGAATGCCCGCAGCTGGCCTCCCTTCCGATCGGCCCCTTCAGCTCCATCATGGATGCGTGCAAGGCCGGCAACGTGCCCGCTGCAGTGGACCTGCTGCACAGCTGGAGGGAGGAGGCTGCCGGGGCGGAGGCTGCTGCAGCAGAGGCTGCCAAGCAGCAGCAGCAGCAGCGCCCGGTCCTCCGGATAGCCGCTGCACCTGCGCCGGTAAGCCCTTCCATCAGTTTCTCTGGTAATCTGCATCCCTTCCTGCTCGCCAGGGAGACGTCCTGTCCGCAAGTTGACAGGGCATCTGATGGCCTGTCCGCTCAGCATTTGTTGCAATGCTGGCTGTCCTTTTTTAGGCTGCTCAAGCCCTCTCCTATCAGCCTACCTGAGTACTTCATCAACGTGTGGTGTCACCTTCTCCTGGGCAACAGGGCTCAAAAGTATCGTGATGTGCCAGGTGGAGCCACAGGAGAGCCAGGCAGCGCAGTCCTGGCCGCGGGCTGCTAGCGCCACCCAGGCGTCTGCGCCGGCGGTGCAGCCGCTCAAGCCGGGGTTCTGGAAGGCCATGAAGCTGCCGGCCAAAGACCCACCCCTGGGCGGCATCAAAGTGCGCGCCGACATGGTGTCTGACGCGTTCCAGGCCTGCCTGCACTGCCTCCACAAGAAGCACAGGTGCGCGCATCGCTGCTGCAGAGCTAATATCCTCTAATGAATTCCCGATGCACGAAGGATTCATGAGTGCCAAGGGTAACCCAAGAGCAGAACATGTATTGCTTTGAATTACTAACATGACAGGCGACCCTCGGTGGATGCCATTTCCACCACAGAGGAACAACTGTGCATGCATTGGTCTCACAGGCATGACAAAGCAGGGCTTTTTGCCCCTTGTGAGCACGTGGCAGACCTGAGCTGGACTGCAACAGTGCATTGTGACCTGTTGCCTGCTGTCTGCGATCGAGACCCATGCACTGCTGTGTAGCTGACCAAAGCAAAGCACAGAGGCCTTCTGCACTGCTGCAGCTTCAACGAGTGCCCGGAGCTGGAGCGCCTGCCCAAGGCTCTACCCGATGGGAAGTCCACTTTTGGTCAGCTGCAGCGGGCTTACAAGGACGGAGACCTGCGGCATGCCAGGAAGATCGTGGAGATGGCCATGGGCTGCCGCATGTGCAGGCGGAAGGGCCACTGGTGAGCCATGTAACTGGGGCAAATCCTGCACCCGCTGAGCACCCACCCCCCCTTCCGGGGCCCGTCTGTAAAAATTGAGAATGTATTGACGTCCTTCATTGAAGATGTGGCTGCACGGTTTGGGTGGCTGACAAAGCGCATGGTTTGCATGGGGCAGCACTACAAAGAGGATAATATGTGTCTGCAGCTGGTGTGGTTGTCCTGAGGATGTCACAGTGTGCTATTGCGGGGGCCGTTCCCCTCAAAGATACCTCTTTTGCTGCCTGACATCCATTTTACTGGGCGATCAAAACAATTTCCTTTCAGGCTACCCAAGTGCCCCCGGGTGCCGAGCCACATCTCATGGGAGCTGGAGGAGATCTACAAGAAGGGGCCGGTGGAGGCTGCGGTGAAGCTGGTGAAGAATACCCTGGAGGTGCAGAAGCCGGCAGCAGCGCAGAAGCCCGCCGCATCACAGCTGCCTAGCTCAGCGGCAGGCCCCGCAGACAGGTGAGCTCCGCTGCAGTTCTCCGGAGCACTCATCTTGGCACAATCTTGTACAATTCATGCTTCTAGGTTGGTTACAGATACTGGGGCGCTTGAGCGATTACAAACATGACTGCCGATGGCCTGGTTGCATGGATTTTTGCAATGCACTGGCAAGGTGATGTCATCAGTTGACGGAGGATATATGAATAGGACGTGACGTGCTCTCTTTCTGAGCACACTGAATGGCCCGCAGGCTGCCAGCCAAGGTAGCGCCCGCTGCGCCAGCCCCTGCCAACTGGGCTGCGGCACTGAAGAAGGGAGCCAGCCAGGTGCTTCCGCCATTCCTCTTCCCGTTGCATCGTCTGCATGTATCCATGACAGGGCACCTTAGTGTATCGATTTATGTTAAATGGTCGCTCATGTAGCCATTAGGACTGGCAATGGGCACCTTGTTGGAATTTTGTGAGAAGGAATGCCTTTGACAGCTTCAGCATGCGGGTCAGCTGCCACATTCTGAAGATGGCCCGCGGTGTTGCAGGAGCAGCAGCAGAAGCCAGCGAGTGCGCAGGCGGTGCCTGCCCCCCTGCCAAGCCGGCCTGCCACCTGGCCAGGGGCTGCCTCTGCAGGTGGGCAGCCGCGGCCGCCCCTCTCAGAACAGCCGGAAGAAGAGCAAGTTGCCAAGGCGGCTGCCCAGGATGTGAAAGCCATCGAGGGGGTCTGGAAGCTCCTCGCCGACGACAGCTCCCAGTCAGATACCGCAGACTCCGTGCAGAGTGAGCATGCTACCTTCTTGCTCCTGAGATTTTACTGCCACAGGCAATACACTTCTGCTGGCGTCCAACATCTTCATAGGGCATCTGACCGTTCATAGTAGTTGACTAAACGCTGTTTGATCTCCTGCGAAACAGGTGGGCTCGGGCTGGGCGGCTCGAGCCGGCCGCAGCCGCAGGGACTGGCAACAACGCTGGGAGGGCCCTTCTTCCCGCCGCAGAGCCCCCAGCGCCTCTTCCCCAGCGCGCCCACGTGCATCGACACCGCGGCAAGCAACGCAATACCGCCGGAGCTGCTGCCGGGCAGTATGCAGAGCCTGTCTGACACCCTGCCGGCACCGGCCGCACCGCTGGCAGCGCCGTGGCGCGCCAGCACGCCCGAGGCACGCGCAGCAGGAAACCCCGTGGGATACAACCCCTTTGTCATGCGCATGCCACCTCCCGGCCTCTTCCCGGCGGCTCCAGCGGCACCTCCCTCCGCAGCTGCGCGGCGGCTGCCGCCCGGCTTCCTCTACCCGCTGGACGAGGCTGCCGCGCGCAACCAGGCCGACGTGGAGGCAGCCATGCGAGTCTTCAGCGTCAACGATGACGGCACCAAGGCATCCTCCGGTCCGCCGGGCTTCCCGCCGCAGCCTCTAGGGGCCCAGTCCCCACCAGGGATCCCCTTGCCGCATGCCTTGTCCCCCCATGGAGCGCAGCAGCGGCCCACCGGGGGGGTCGCCAGCGCACCTCCGCAGCTGCAGCAGCCGCCACAGCCGCAGGAGCCGGACAGCCATGAGTTCCTGCTGGGCTTGCTGGGTGTTGGCGAACCAAAACCGGCCCAGCAGCAGCAGCAGCAGCAGCCCAGAGTGATGTCACAGCCTGCGCCTGGGATCTTCCACGTTGCCAGCCAGCAAAAGGCTGAGCCTGAGGGGGAATATGACGAGCGTGAGTCCCCACCCAGGAGCCAGCAGCACGTGCACTGGCAGAATGCAGGTCAGTCCCCTCCCTCCGCCTATCTCCTTTCCCTTTGTGAGGCCACATCCTCAGAGCTTGGACAGTGCAACGTGACCCACCCAACCATATGCTGAGCCCCTTATTGGAAGGCGCTGTCTGCGAAAATGGACCTTAGACATGGCTGGTTTTGTGCAGGTATTGAGCCGGCGTTGCAGATGCAGAAGGGCGCGTGGCGTAAGCCCCTTGGGACGGCGGTTTTTGAATACAGCGCGCCTCCCAGTGCTGCCTCAAGCCCGGCCAGGCCACAACCCAGTCCCAGCAGGATCGGCCCACATGCCTGGCCGCCAACCTCGCCTGCTGGCCTCAAGGTCCAGGCGCACTTCATTTGCATCTGCTTCTGCGCTTGACAGGCAGACAAGATTATTTGTTATGGCTGGTGTCTGGTGGGACGCCTGCGTGCAAGTGCATCTACTTTGAGGGCCTGAAAAGCTTGATACTTATGCTCATGACATAGCACTAACCTGAATATCGGCGATGACGCGTCCTCAGGCGAGCGCTGCGGAGAGGGCGCCCTACTTACTGGTCCACACCGAGGAGCAGGTGTCTGAGTCAGAAGAGGAAGAGACTGAGGAGGAAGATGAGGAGGACGAGGAAGGCCTGAAGGCTGCGATCCAGGCAAGCGTGCCAAACTTCCATGGGCAGCATCTCTCGTTGTGAAGAGTGTACCTGTGCTATATAAGAAGAAGGTTGATGGTGGAACAAAGCATCTGCATGTCATGCCCAAGATGTGAGGTGGGCATGTCACCTTCAACTGTAGGTCACCATTGCCAGGGTTTCCAACAGCGATGGTCTATACTTCCTTGGTGTTGCTTGACATGCAAAACAACTCCAATGTGCCAACGTGACGTTCGGATTGTTGACATGCCAACATGAGACGCACCTCCTGAATCCGAAGATCACTTGTTCTTATGCTATTTCTTATTCTTGAACCCCTTATCTTAATTTTTTTCCACCTGTCTTGTTCTGATGCGATGAGTGCACCTGCGCGCAGGCAAGCCTGCAGGACTCCAAGGAGCGGCTTCGGCCGCTGCACGACGCGGTGAGGGCGGTCGAGGCCGGCCAGCCGCGGCTGGCACTGATGGGCGTGGCCACTCCGGGGCTGCAGAACCAGACGGGCGAGTACAACTGCTTCCTCAACGTCATCGTGCAGTGCCTCTGGCACTGCCGCTCCTTCCGCTCCGGCCTGCTCTCCCGCCTGGACCCCCAGCAGCTGCAGGTGGGTCAATCCCCATACCCGATGCAAATCTCTCTCTCACTGGACAACGCCTGCACTTGAGCAACGCCTGTACTGCACTGTCAACACGAACAGCCTTCCACTTGTGCCATTGGTACTTGGCAATTCTGTCACTGAGCACGGCTATCGTCAATTTGCGAAAGATATGCGCCATGCTGCGTCCCTGTGTTGCCTACCTTGACAGCCTTCCTTCGCGAAATCTCACCAGAGATCCTTGCAAGAGGTGGCTGTCTGCATGTGGCCTGCCAAGCGCAGGTAGTCACATTTCTTCAAGAACCAATGATAGCTTGCTGTGAGCGTTAGAGACAAGCACCTCGAGGCGAGCAAAGTCAGCCCTGACAAGAGGTTGATGCGCCGCGCGCAGGAGGTGCCAGTGGTGTGGGAGCTGCTGGGGCTGTTCATAGCCTTTGCCAAGGAGGAGGACCAGCGCCGCGCCGTGCCGGGGGCCGCCCGCACGGAGGCCGTCGCGCCCAACGCGCTGCGCGAGGCGCTGCACGACCTCGACTCCCGCCTCTTCTCCATCGGTGCGCACCTCCGCCTGTTTGATCCCACTCTTGGATCTCCGGAGCATCTCTGGAGTTGCACCCTTTGTGGGTGGTTGCCCGTCTTCGGAATGCTCCGCCAGCAGCTCTGAAGCAGGAACAGGACTTTGACGACTCTGCCAAAAAAATGGTGTTCCTCTCGAGAGGTAATCAAAAAGTAGGGATTGGAATCCTGTGTGGGTGCCCTTGGGTGATGTGAATCTCTTATCTGGTGAAAACAAGTTTTCTTCACGTCTGCTTCTTGGAATATTGTGGCCAGTGAGTGCTTGCCTGAAGCACTCGGGGCCCGAGCACTGAAGGGGCCTTATTCGGGTGACAGGGGAGATGAGCGACGCGGCGGAGGTGCTGAACGCGGTGTACGACAGCCTGGGCGCCGTCCCGGGTGGCGCTGAGCTGGTGGACTCAGTGTTTGGGCTGCGCGTGCGCGAGGTGGTGCACTGCGGCAGCTGCGGCCGGGACACGCATGAGGCGGCCTACACGCAGTCGTTCTACAACGTGTCCACAACGGCGCTGCGCTTCCAGGCGCTCTCCCTCGAGCCCGGCGAGGCCTCCCCCACCCTGGTGCGCCCAGTCTCAGGCCAAGGGATTGCAGAATCTCTTCTGAGGACTGCCCATCAAGGTCACGCCTCTTTGCATGCTGATAGCTGGATCGGGCCTCCTGCATCAACTTGGCAGGAGTTGTGGAGATCTTTATGGAACCCCTTGGTGGAATTTGTTCTTGCATATATGCCAGGGGTTGACAGCACTGCAGGCTGGCCTGTCGTAGACCTCTCTGCTGCCCATCTTGCATCTCTTTTTACTCTCACAAGTGAACATGTGTTCTGGTCTGAATTGATTTAAGCTTGGGAGTCTTTGACCCAGAAAGACACCCTGTGCAACGCCCACCCTGAGTGTATTCAGACAAGAAGAATTTGGGCAGAAATAGCAAGACTGCTTACTTCTTCTGTTCTAGCGCGTGACTAATGCATGTGCGTGTCTGGTCGTATGTACAGGGCGAGGCGCTGCGGGGCGTGGAGCGGCAGACGCTGAAGAGCTGCGACACGGACGAGGGCGGATGCGGGCGCGACCAGGTCGTGCTGGCCTTCCTGGAGGGAATGCCGCCCGCCGCCTTCACCCTCCAGCTCGCCTGGGAGTCCCATGCCGAGTCTAGTGCCGACATCCGCGCCACCATGGCCACCATCCAGGAGGTGCGCATTTTTTACAGTACTTTTTGCTTTGCCGAGTTGCTGCTTTCCAGTACTTGAACAGCCTCATCGCAGAAATAGGGATATGTGTCCTGCTCAATGCTTCTGCATCCTGCGGCCGCCTCTGACCAGCCGCAGCTGTGGTTGGGTTTGATTCAAGTCAGCAAGCAATGAGGTAAAGACATTTTTGCTTGCTGCTCTGTTGCGCATGGAAGAGCATTTGGCATTCTCGTATTTGTATCTCGTGGTCTGCTCGGCAACTCCCTGCACAGCAAAGCATCCCGTCTGAGTTTGGCAACACACTGCCTGTAAGTGGAGCAGCAGTCTTTATTTGGAATGTTCATTTCATGCGCAGACGCTGGATCTCGGGGAGGTGTACCTGGGGCTTCCCAAGGGGCAGCACCTGTACCGGCTGAGCAGCATGGTGTGCTACTATGGCGCCCACTACCACGCATTTGTGCATGCGGGCAACCAGTGGATCATGTTTGACGACGCCAACACCAGCGCCGTCGGCGGCTGGAACTCCGTCATGCACAAGTGCCAGCTCGGCAAGATCCAGCCCTCCGTCCTCTTCTTTGAGGCCCCCTCCTCATAGGTCTTAGGGGGCCTCAGCTGTACTCTATGCTGGCCCGTGCCAGGTCTTTGAGGCTCACATTAGAAGGTCCTATAGCTGTTTTGCCCCTTGTGATTGTTAGAAGGTTCTTTGGAGAATGGCCGTGCTGTGCATGCTGGAAGTTGCCACAGCAGCGCAGAGCTACACATTTCCAGGCGCTGTACCTGTGCTATTGAGCGGGAGAGATTTTTGCATGAGGGGCTGGTTTTATTGCTTGCTGGTGCGCGTTTGTCACAGAACATTAAGTCGGAGAGAATGTCTCATCTGAACTGGAGGAGTTGCAGCGTGTGTCAGCGGGTGCAGTTAGGTTGTGGCGGATTTAGGGTCTTTGTGTAGGATTATTTGTGTGATCAGCAGGCATCGTCATCAACCAGTGCCTTGATGAATATTGATGTGTTACCACTGCCAACTGTATGTGCAATGCACAGTGTTTCTTGGACTTTGATGGTGAGAACCCGGAGGGCTAGCGCACACGGCAATGAATATCGGCATGAATCGCTGATTTAAAAAATTGTGCGCATGATGCTGCGAATATTACCCACAATCCTTGGGAGTTTCTGACTTACAAACCATCTATTGAGGCCCGCTCAGTGAGTGGCCATGCATATTTGCCAGAGTCATTGCATCAAATAATGCACCTGGCAGGGCATATATGTAGTTATATAATAGTAGCCGATCCTCCCCAAGTGCCACAATGCACCACATGTGCGAGACAGGACCAGGCCTAGGACAACACAGTACTAGTAATGGACCATCCTGGACAGAATGATGATTACGGGTGATGACCATGGTGGGTTCCTACGGCTCGATGTTGATGCCCAGCTCTGCCGGCCTGAGCCCGGCCTGCATGCATTTGCATGCATGCCACGGTACCGTATCAGATGGGCCCAGTGTGGGTGCTCTCTGCGTGGCCCATCTGCCTGTGAGTCCTGCATGTTGCTGACGACATGCCCGAGGAAGCACTCTTGCCTTGCGCAACAATTTACATAAGAAAAGTGGCGAGCAGTGGGCAGACGAAGAACTAAAATGGGTGTCCCAAATTAGGCGTTCCGACAAGCGTTCGTAGGTGTGTCATGGGCCGGGACTTCCGACATCAAAGGATGGCCGCTGAGTGAGTGCACAGAATATGATACAGCTACATTGATACTAGCCGTAATATCCGGATGGAATTATGTATTGGCCAGGAAAGACGAAGGATGCCTATGGGTTCAGATGTCCACCTAGGTTTTGTTCTGTGAAAATCCTTGCTTCCTGTCGAGGCCATCACAGCTGAGTCTGATACATCTTTAATAGGCATGTCTTTGCGTGCGCCCCTTTTGTCTTCAGATAGGCGCCCCGATTGCGATGATAACGAAGTCCCGATTTGGCAAATCTTCAAAGACGAACTCATTGCGATCATTGCGTTAGCTGGTCCAGCTTGTGTACAACTCGGCTCTCAACAGGTAAAATGACTATCTTTGCACCATGCATTTCAATTCTTTCTTTCATCATGTCCTGGGCAGAAGCAATGCACCCCACCCTGTGCAGGGGTGGGGTCCATATCAAGCCCTCCTTTCAACGAGTAACTTACATCCTGCTTGGCATTTTCGGTCAACTACCAAGTACGAGTGCTGATTGGGGCTCCCAAAATTTTCGCATGTAGGCGGTTCTGGTCACCAACCAGGTCTATGCTGGCAGCTTGGGGGCAGATGCCTTGGCTGCTGCTGCGATTGGCTTCACGGTGACATGCCAGATCTTGCATTTTCTTTCAGAATTAACTTCAAGGGCTGAGAATGGGCCCTCAGCTGCTTCAGTGTCATTGAGTTGCATACTAGAATTGATACGCCTTCCACTGCTGCGCAGCTCTTCAACCTAATCTGGTATTTTCTCTTGGGGGTGTCCTCAGCTTTGGACACATTGGCAAGTCAGGCTTATGGCGCAGCCGATCGCGCCGGTGTGATATCATGGGCCATCACAGCAGCCATTGTGATGAGCGCTTTTGGGGTGAGTGGTACTATAAGCTGAGATGATCTGCAGAAGCGGGGGCTGTGCATAGCTAGGACAAAGAAGGTTGGTCATCTAGCTCTCACATGAGGTGTGCTGCAGGTTCCTATGGCTGCAGCTCTATACTTTGGCGAGCCAATTGCCATACACATGTTCAGGCAGGACGTGGAAGTGGCAAAGGTAATATCTCTCTTGCATGGCCGTGATGTGTCATCTAAGTAAGCCTGCAGACATTGAGGCACCCAATGCCAAGGGAGAAGCCCTGTTCATCAACTTGCCACTTGCCATTGCCAATGTGAGGCTCAGTTTGACACTAAAATGTGGATGTGGTGCAGTTGGTTGCTGTGTACACGAGAGGCATGATCCCAGGCTTGTGGCCCTACATCTGGAGCTGCGTCATCATGAAGGTACTGCCCCTTGTTGCAGCTATTCAATTGGTAACCTGTTAATGCACAAATGCATGCATGCTTGTGTCAACAGGAAACCAAAGCGACTATGCATACGTCCATGTGTGTGGTATGTATCAGGCGTTGCAGGCGCAGAATCTGATGTGGGCCCCAGCATATGTGACAGTTTCGATGTTCTTCCTTAACATTGGCTTCAACGCCGTGCTGGTGGCCCACTATGGGTTCACCGGCGCTGCCTACGCCCAGTCAGCTTCGCGCATCGCCCAGTTCCTGCTGCTTGTGGGTGCGCCCCATGCCAATGCCATTGCTGTACTGCTCTGGAGTGACTAGGGGACTCTAAATCAATTTGAAAACAATTTGGCTCTGATGCGCCTGGTACAAGATGACATTTCCTAGGCGTTTGGTGCGAGATCAGCTGCCAACTGGTCCAGTACTTTCTGAATTGGTCATCTCGAGGGTGGTAAAAAGCCGACACAATTGCATGTCCACTCTCTCTTGAAGAACCAGATGCTGCATGCTTGAGTGAAAAGCTATCAGCCAGTCATTTGCGCTATGGGCAGCCCATAAAGGGTCATGGTGTGCTGCTGCGTGCAGTGGACGTGCTGACAGTGGGCAAGGCGTGCCTGTCCTTTGAGCGCGAGCCCACCGTGGTCCCCTACCCAGACAATGACATCAGCACCACCAGCCTCATCAAGGCTGCCTTTGACTCCTACAAGGACGACGAGGTGCGCTGCCAGACTCTGACTTTGACCCCATACTCCACAATATTGCAGCAGAGATTGCCTTGAGAGAAGGCCGTGAGAGCCAGCACTGGCACAATGGGAACAAAAGTTTGGCTGCATGCAGGAGAGCTCCCATCACGAGTACCGCAATGGTTCTCCAAACAGCCCGCTCCCTCCCTTTCCGGTCAACTCCGCCCTGCAGCACCAAACATCTGGTAAGCCTCACAGCCGCGGATTCCTTTTCACCTGCTTGGGGCTTCTTCTCATTGCATGCAGACATTGTGCTTCATTGACATCTATAAATGTTGCCAAAATGGCCATGGGAAAATGCATTGAGGCATGTGAGCCACTCAGCACATCCTTGCTGCAGGCCTTCGTAGCAGCACAGAATCACATTGCTGGCCAGAAACAAGCGATATCTGCTGTAGATATGCATGCACTCAGTGCATGAGACTTTCGAATCAATTTCGTAATCTAGAGAAAATGTGAACTTGTCTCTGCAGGCGGCGCCGTGAGCGCGCCAGTGCCGGAGGTACCCTACGTAGCGCCGACCCTAAAGGCGGTGTTTGCGGATGCGGTGGCGCCGGCGACATTCGCAGAGTTCCTTAAGCTGGCTATCCCGGGCGGCCTCATGATGCAGATCGAGGGCAACAGCTTCGACATCACCAACGTTCTTGCCAGCCTTCTCGGTGCGCGCTCTCCTCATGCCAACAGCTTCACTCAGTCACGCCCCACACAATGACCTGTGTCTCTCCTGCGCGGCCCAGCACGCTGCACTCACTTTGCAGAATTTGTGTGCAAGATGTCCCAAGGGACTGGGAGCTGATTCTTGGGCTCTTAAGAGCCTTAAAATGCCAGTGGCAGCACCTTCTGCAGCTGCTTGCAAGTCAAGGAAGGCACACTCAGAGCATCTTTCAAGGTCACATGGGTGCACCCACATTGTCGCGTGCATCCCAGGCTTGGCATCAGCAATTCTAGTCCTCTATTTTCTTACCCCCATTATTCCTCCTGACTGGGACCAGAGGTCAATCATTAATGGAACAACCAACAACGGGCGGCGGCTGAGGTCTGGTCGTCTGTGTGTCGCCAGGCACGGTGCAGGTGGATGCGCACAATGTGATGCTGACGCTGTGCGAGTTCAGCTACGTGGCGCTGCCCTTTGGCATCGCGACGGCCGCCACCATCCGCGTCGGCAACATGCTCGGCGCCGGCAACCACGCCTCCGCACGCAGATCCGGTACTACTGCTTGTAGTGGCTGCTCGCCTGCTGCATGCTCGTGGCAGTGACAGTGTCAATGACCCCTCATTGTTGATCACTCCTGAAAGTCCTGGAGCCAGCCGCCCGCAAGCTCTTGACGGCATTTGGCAGCAATTGGAAGGAGTGCATACCTGTCCTTGAGTGATTAGCAGGCGTTAGCACCCAGCGCTTGCTGGCGGCAGCCACTCGCCTTCCCGTGCTTATTCTGCAGCACTGTCTAACTTTGCCCCACCCTCCTCCCATGCAGACCTTTTCTGGCATCCAAATAAGGTAATTCCAAGGGATGCACTCGACACCCTACATAGTTTGATGTGGATGCGTGCATGGCGCAGGCTATGTGTGCATAGCGCTGTGCATGGCGTTTGAGGTGGTGTCGTGCTCGCTCATCTTCGGCTTCCGCCACCGACTGGGCTACCTCTTCGTCAACGACAAGGACGTCGTCGACCTCGTCTCCAAGATCGCGTGTGTTCCCTCCTTCCATCCACCCCATGAGCATCCCTGGTGTTGTAATTATAGACATCTTTGCCAAACTTGCCAACCTCTTAGACACTTGTGATCCATTCAACTTCATGTCGATGCCCAACACAATGGACCCGCTCAAATAAATGCCCATGCAACCTGTCTGCGCTCCCTCTTTTTCCTGCAAAAACAGTGCTCAGTGGGGCTGTGTGCAGACTTCTCGACCCAGTGCAGCAATTGAACGGAGCCTCTGTAATTGGACAGGTCGGAACTGGGGTGGTGCCCAGTGCTTTAGGAGCCGTTCACACCTGCCAGTCTGAGGCGAAGCCAACCGTAGCCAATACCGCCAAAATAATCCAGAACACCGACTAGCGCGCCCATGCGCAGGGTGTTGGCGGCGCTGTACCAGCTGCCAGACGGGGTGTATGGGACGGTGTCGGGCATTCTGCGCGGCCTCGGGCGCCAACCGCAGCTGCTCTGGGTCAACCTCACCGGCTTCTGGGCGGTCGGCATGGTCACGGCCGTCGCGCTCACCTTCCCCCTGGGCCTGGGGGAGCTGGGCCTCTGGTGGGGCGTTCTCTCTGGCATCACCGCCACCGGTGCGCTCATCCCATCATCAGTCATGATCCTTCTCTTCCCTGACCCCATGAAGAATTGCCCATGTGCCTATGTCAGGCTCGGTAGACCTGCGCAACAAACCCCGCAACAGTTACTATCGTATTTGTGCAGCAAACGGTATGTTTGAGGTGTGGTCAAAGCGGAGTTCTTGCTTGCTGCCTGGGTGTGGGAGGAGAATGTGGCATGCATACCTAAGCAGGATGGGAAGAGGTATGCAGCTGCTGGGTGGGGGTTTGCGCGGGGCTGAGAGTGAGTGTGCAACTACTGCAGCGGCAATCTGCTCGGTGATGCTGGCAATGGTGGACTGGCCGGCGGAGGCTGCCAAGGCGCAGGAGATGATCGCGCGCGCCGCCGCGGAAGCCGCCGCGGAAGCCGCCGCCGCCGCGGAAGCCGCTGACGAGGACGCTGCGCCGGACCTGGAAGCTGCGCCCGTCGTGCAGGCCCCGCCCTCGCGCACAGGTCCCGCCGCGTACCTCCCTGACCTTGCACACATGTCATCACTGTGACTTTGCTGCAGTTCAGAGTCTCCTGCTTCAGGCACATGTCCCCTAGTAGCCCACCCTCTGGTAGGTCTTACCCTACCGACCTTGAAGACTAGCTCCATTGCAAGGATTTGCTGCTGTGCAGAGCAATTTGCCGGCCGATTCCACCTGCCTTTTCAGATAAGGCACCAAGGTTGGGACAAGAGCACCAGCCAGGCAGCCTGCATCCCCACCCTCTGAGCGTGTGTCTTCTGCGGGTGAAGCAGGGGAGGGAACATCGGCGCAAGATCCGGCCGACAGGTGGGCGCACCTGCCGCGGCGCGGCGGCCCGGCCCGGCCGCTGCAGATCCGGCGCGCAAATTCGCTCTCGCAGCGCAACTCGGGGCTCTACGGGTCTCTGCACAACCACGACGTGGCCACGCGCATGTTTGCTCCCGGCGTGCGCAACTGAGAGTGCAGCAGCCTCAGACATCCAGGTCCCTGGCCGCCGTGCTTCTGATAGCCACCGGTGCTCGTCTCAGGATCTGTAAGGTCTGAAGCGTTTGCAGCAAAGATAACGCGCTACGCTGCTGCTATGAATTTGACAGGGGCTGCGCTAAAATGCGCGGAGGACTAAGGGGCCTAATCAAGATTTCCGCCCACAGTAAGAAGTCTCACAGTAATGTTCTGGTCACTGATGACCCGAGAAACACCGGAAATTCAGGTTCAGGGTGAAGCAGGGTTGTGGGAGGGGGCACAGATTTCCTGCGCCGGCGTTGATATTGACATGTCCAGAGAGATCCGTTGTGTGTCTTGTTTGCTGTCAAGGTTCTGCTAAGATGATCAGGCCCTCATGCGAGGGCGTGTGAGGTTGCATGCGACAATCATGACCAGCTTTCAGTGCGATTGTGACCAGAGCAAGTGATGAGTTGGGTGTTCAGGGCTGCATTGCTCGGAGCTCCTACAGACTATCAGTGTGTCAGGAATGAAAAGTACCAAGTAATCATGTTGTCTGGAGAGTGTGAATCTAGTGTTATCAGTATTGATGAGTGCTCTGCGACATCTATGGACCACACTCAGGAATGTCTTCTGTAGGATCCTATGCAAGGTTTAGGGTGACATTAGTTCATGGCGTTGATACCTGCAATGTGATTGTTATGCTCAAATTATCTGTGACGCATTCCATGGGTTTGCATGCAAAAGCACAATAGCGGATGACACTGAAAGATGTTATCGAGATGAGTCAAGAGCCTCTTGAATGGAACTGTACATGTAAGATTGTTGCCAAAGTATAAAATTACATTGCCCCAAAAGTTCAATCCAAGGTGGTGTTCTCTGATGTTTCAATCACTGCCACAAGCATGCTGATCACCCCCTCTGCTGGTGTATCAGCATTGCTTGGCTGCAGAGCAAGCCATGTTAAAAAGGTAGCCACAGGAATCCCTGCAGTCTTCGGGAAATTCCTCAAGATGGGCATCCAACCAACAGTTACCAACCAACAGTCCAACATGAGCCATCCTAGAAAAATTGTCACACCTAAGCTGGCACCAGCAGTGGTTGTACTTGCTTTGATACAGGCTGCGGGCAGGGGCTTCTAGCAATGAAGCAGTCACAGACTGTGTCCAAACCACCCTAGTATACTTCACATCATCAGAAGTTGACTGGAAATGAAACAGACACCAGATGACATGAAATGAATGTTCCTTCCCACAAAATAGCACTGAGCACTGCAATCCTAGCAGCGCATATGGCGCACAATAACTTGCTGGAAAACATTGCTCCAGCCCGCCAAGTCACGCACACACAACATGCTTCGTTCCTTCAAACCGCCACATAAGCAACAAACACACAGAGAGAGCAGACTCTCTATGGCAGTGCGGGGAGGGCAACCGACACGAGTGTGTCAGCGATGGCCAGAGGGCCGACTGGGTTCACCACGGTCTTCACTGGTGCAATGGCGATCAGGGCGGGTGCAATATTCAGCCCCTGCACACACACACATAATTTGTCAGGCATCTGCCGAAGTCAGTCCCCTGGTATGTTCCACTGACTGCTGCTGCCAGAACAACACTTTGCCAGGGAAGACAAGCTGTGGATCAACAGCAGAAAGGCAGAATGAGGCGCTCTGGCAAGTGTGAGAGGTGTCATCCAAAATGGCAGATGAGGCATAGAGGTGGTAGGAGCGGACCTGGCCGGCGACAGTGGTGTCATAGGGACCGATGACGATCAAGTTAGGGGAGATGGACAGACCCTGGGGCTGCACGTTGACACCTGCACACACCAGATCATGCGTCGGCAGAATGTCAGCATGCATCAGGCAGCCAAAATTTACGACACCCACAGCACAATACTCGTCACCATGACACATGTACTGACAACACAGAACTCAACTGCCATAAGTGCTGCTTGTGAGGCAGGCTCAGCTCTCGTAGGTGAAGTCGGTTCAGGCGGGTGGATCTGTGGGACAGGTGCAGAGCAGGGCAGAAGGGCGGCGCACCGGTGGGGGCAATGTTGAAGAACTCGGGCTGGATGTTGATTCCCTGGGGGAAGACACCAACGCCGGTGGGGACGATGGGCACGGCGCACGGCGCGTAGCTGATGCCGGTGAATCCAAACTGGACGGCGGCAAAGGTCTTGGCGATGACGGCGGGGGCGTTGAGGAAGAAGACTGGGGCTGAGATGGACACCTTGTTCGTCAGCAGGTTGGAGAGCACGTCGGAGAAGTCTCCGGTGGTCAGCTTCTTGAAGCTGTTCGACTGCACGCAAGAAAGAGAAATTGTCAGCGCTGTTCTGACATAGCAGGATGTGCTTAACTGCTGTAACACTTATTAGCAGGTGAGCAGACTCAGCCTACGACTGTGCTCAGCTGCTGATGTTCATAATTTGATGCTTGAATGAATTTGTGCTTCTGCTGCACACCCTGTCTGAAAACTACTGGTCAGGAGCAGGGTCAAACACTGTGTCAGAGCTGACTCAGACAAGCAATGAAGCAACAGGGCGGTACCTGCTTCTGCATGTTCGCCATGACCTTGCCCTGGAAGCTCTTAAGGGCCTGGAGGGACTCTGCTTGGTTCTTGCCTCCGAAGGACATGGCCTTGCCAACAACACCTGCCCATTGCTCGAAGCCTCCGGTGGCCACTGGCAGGTCGATTTTGTCCGCAGCGGATGCGCATGAAGCTAGGACGACAAATGCCAGAGGCACGAGCGCTAAATACCTGCATGCAAGAACGACAAGCTCAGGGGTCTGAAGGATGCAATCTCCGGGGATACACGCAATCTCCCGCACGGCTCTGTCCACAGGTAGACCAGTATGCCGAGTGCTGCTGACCGACGTGAATCCTCCAAGCCTGTGCAAGAGCTAGGTTGCACCTTTCCTGGGCTTCTGACACGGTCTTGTGCACAGCGCAATCAAATCAAACCGGTTGAGTGGCAAACGTCAGAAACGAATTGAGCCAAATGACCCTACACAACTCCTATTCGCCTGCTGAGGCTGGTCTCTAGAACAATTGGAGGCACAATAGGATAGCACAGCGCAGGCGTGCGCTTCCGCCCGTAAGATTAGACCCGTCAAATGTTTGAACCTTCACCTGCTGAAAGGAGTGTTTAGCAGGCGGCTGGGTATACTTGCCACTGGAAAAGTAATACAGCTAATACTCTGACCAATTTGAGACAACCACATCTACAAGACGAGTCCATATTGCTGCTGTGGCACCGATGCTGAACAGATGCGTGAAGACCCCCGGCCGCAGGTCAGGGTATGCACTCCACCATTGGACATTGCAAGACCGCGTGCAGACAGACAAGGCCTGTAAGCTAAAGGATTTGACCAGCCAGTCGCATTCGGCACCAGGCAACCACTGGCATACGTATGCGCATCCAACCATGCTAACAAAAAGAACCCCTGTGTCTATCAGCGCCTACGAAAAGGCCTGACCACCCTCACTCAGCAACCCTAAGGCCTCTGAAAGGCGAATTTCCAGTGTTTTCTAACTCGCAAAGGCAGGATGCGCGACAATTTTCTCACCTGACTGCCATTCTGACTGTGCCACAAGAGTGTCTTTCCTCAGCGATAGCGTCAGCTTCCTCTCTCGGCTGTACTGTGCTACCGACGGAAACAGAACGGTCTTGGGAGAGCGGAGATTGTGAAAACTTTTGCGGAGTTGAAATCTGTCACATGACGGTTAGCTCTGACACGGGGGTTTGCTTCTGTCAAATCACAGTTCAGGCTGCAGGATCGCCAATTTAGGCAAGCCTCAGGAGCTATTTTTGGAAGTGGAACGCGCTTGGAAGAATAGAGAGGTGCTCAATTGGAGGGAAAAAGGTAGTAGGCGAAGGATGTGTATATTTTAGAAACGCGCACACCGAGTTTGTGACTGCTCTATTGCTGGTGTGCCAATTGCCTTTCCCATTCAAGAGTCTGTCAGGTTGACTGAGCTGTACCTCGAGTTAAATTTTCCCTTTGAATTCTTAGAACCTTGCTGAAGACAGTTTTACCATGGTCTCAAAAATTTTCTGTGGTGCGATGCACTTTCCGTCTGAGTTTTCATCCCATTTGGACGAAGAAGGCAGAGACAGAACAGCCTGCATCTGCAGTGCATTGTCAGATTGATATGTTCTCAGCGCTGGCCATGCTCTCACAGAGGAAAGGGCTCATACACATTGGTACACAAATACAAGCTTTTCTTCATTCCTGTAATGTCTGCAGTCTGCAGAAGGGTATATATGAGCCTGCACGCGGTTTCAGTCTCCTGCCACATCGCGGCCATACATACAAAAAGCACAACGACCTCTCCAAATGAAAACCCGGAAGGGCACTTGGGAAGAGGTCCCTAATAGCCGCTGCGTTCTCTTGGGCAGGGCTCTGCCCCAGCAGCTCTTCAGGGGAACATGTTTGCCAGGACCGACTCGGTGTCTCCACCGAAATCCTGCAGCAGCTCTATGGCTGCTGCCCTCCCCAGACAGGCAAACTCCATGATCAGGACAATGTCGTCCTCGCTGTAAACCCCATCCGGGCCCTCGTCATCGCTGTCAGTGGCAGCTGCTGTGTGTCTCTGTGCTGGCGCCTGCTCGCCCTGCCGTCCATGCTCACCATTGCCGTTCGCTGCACCCCCTGCAAACATTGGCACACCGGAGTGCCTCACTCCCAAGGTCGCCCCAATGCCACAGGTACAATCACCACCCCAAACGACATCCCTCAATAACATCTCTCCCTCATCAAGATCCCTGCTATCCCTCACTGGTATACAAGAAAGTGTTTGATCCAGAGGCGCAGATTCTAGCCCTGCGATAAGCGAGTCCAACAGAGACAATAATTGCATCCCTGCCGGCATTGGAACACAGGGCATGAGGTGCAATAAAGGCACCGCACGACGCACCTGAGCCAGCAGCTGTGCTGTTGTTGCGCACTGCTGCGCTTGTGCTGGCAGTGGGGGCTGCTGCACTGGACGGCTTCTCGGAGCAGCACTTCAGGGCACCGAGGGACAGCAGCGGCTCAAAGCGGTCCTTGCAGCGCTGCAGCTTGAGCCACGCCTTGTGGCTCGCCACCAGCACCTGCCACACACCAAAATGTGTCCATACCTTGACATCATAACGGGACCAGCACACCGACCTCTCATTGCATGCAACGATAGTGATGGATAGGTCCTGTTAACCCTTTCATTCAAGCCTCACGAGAACTCCAACCCTCAGGCGTATGCAGAAGAGCACAGTATCATGCGCACTCAAGGCAATGCATTCTTTCCCTCGGGCCGCGAATGACACCGCAGGTGCTGCAGGCGGTGACAAAGAGACTGCAGCGGTGCATGCGCACCTGCAGCAGCTGCACGAGCTGGGGCTCCCGAATGTCCAGCACCTGCTGCATGCGCGAGGCCGCCAGCTGACTCAGCCAGACCGGCCGCAGGCATGCGCGCACCTCGCCCGGGTCCGCCACCGCCCTCGCAAGCGCCGCCTGCAGCCGCCGGAACTGAATTACTAATAAGCACATCAGCACTTCTCCTAAGGCGGTACCCTCAGAGCAGCTTGCAAATCATTGCCTTATTTACTACCATACAGCAAGCAACACAAGGCCATGTGACAAGGACGCATCAGCCGCTCTGCTGTGAGACATTGCCGCAGGCCCTTGCAAGCAGCATGCAGAATCAACACCTGTTGGGCCGGAAAGTGCCAGAACCACCAGCCAACTATTGCTGCAAGGGAATGAGTCTGCAGTGTTGCGCCATAAGAAAGAGCGGTGAGGGGCGCCACCTTAACCTGGGGAACCAGGTGGGGCTGGTCCTGGGTGAGGGGCGTGAGGTGGGAGCGCGACAAGCGGATGGCCTCCGCGGTGCGCCCCTCGGCTGCCAGCTTGTAGAAGCAGGCCAGCTGCAGCTCAAAGAGCAGCTCCACATCGCCCTCTAAACACCCCGGGGCCACCACCCGCATGTCATCCATGGCCTGCACCAATGAAGTTGGTCAATATCATAAACATTGAGCACTGCCCTACTCACATCGTCCGCCCAAGCTCTGACTGCCCCTGCTTCTTGTGCTGAACCCAAGAGTCCCAACAGGACCCCCCACATGTGTTTACACCAAAAAATATTACTGGCAGACCACTTGCTCTCACTTTTTATCCTACTGAACAGGACTCATCGCATTCCACCACAAGTGCAGCCACATGACAGAGAGCACGAGCAACCATGCTGGAGCTGCCAGGAAGGCGCACCTCCTGAAAGCTCTCGGCCTCGATCTTGCGGCGCACGCGCTTGACAAGTTCATGGCGGAAGTCCACCTCGAACGGCTTAGCGCTGCCCGCCTGCCCCAGCTGCGCCACCTTGTGCCAGCCACTTTCCCGGCCTCCCACACCGTTCCCGCCTGCCACATTTACCAACATTAGTCTCACAGGACGCACAGCTACATTGGGTAGCTGTTCCTGCAACTCCCACTGCTTGCCAGTTGATGCCGCCTCGCACATTCCGGTGGGCATGGCGCAATCGGCAGCATATAGCGCCATGTGCGGAGGAGGTCTTGACAGCCACACTCCTGGTCCAGGCAGCAGGATTTAAGCACCCTTAGGAGAGCGCTTTCTGCTAAATACCCGGGCCATGGAGCTGAATTCAGTGAAGGAGTGCAGAAGGAAAGCTTTTAATCAAGCAGGCTCACATTGTGGGGAAGCGCCGTTGCTGCGGGGCGGCGAGGCAGCGCTGTTTTCCGGAGCGCGTGGCGACGGCCGCCGGCGCTCGGAGCGGCCGCGCCATCGCGCAACCTTCTTCGGCGGGCTTTTTGACGGGTGCCTGTTGAACGCCGCTGTCACGTCCTGCCTCTCTGCGCACGCCTCAAACCATTGGATGTCACAGTAACGTAGTGAGCCGTTCCATATACCTGCATTCCCTCCGATTTGCACAGAGAAAGACACTGAACTTTGGGCAATGCCCACTGCAGCCCTGCACAGCAAGCATGCAATGACTGCTGCTTTGCTTGCAGGATGCAGACCACTGAAGTGAAATTAGGGGTGAGAATCGTAGATCACCTCCTTCAAGGCGTCCGCGGACTGCTTCATGCTCCATCGCTGCCTCAAGGCCGCTGGCTGAGGCGTCCTGCTCGGCCTCGCGCCTGGCCTGACCATCAATGTCCATGTCTGTCGCCGAGCAGGTTTCCCCCGCCTTCTGTGCCCCTGTCGAGTGCGTCGGGCTGCTTTCTGTGCTGGAGCCCACTCGCAAAAGATCCCTGTGGCGGGCACAAAGACCCGTGTATGATCAACACAACACCCACTCATACCCAGGGCAGCATTCCTTGGATTGGAAAAGCCCATTCCGAGCCATAGACGCATAATACAATGCTGACTGCAGTGACTTGAGCATGCAGCACCTGTGGGCAGCATAGGCAAGGACCAGGTCGTCCACAAGGGCGACGTTGAGGTGCATGGAGGCCAGCTCGTTGATAAAGGCCTTCTGCACGTCCCCCTTGGTGTGGCGCAGGGCCTCCACCGCCTCCTGGCGCGATAGCTGCACCGCCTCCTTCAAGCTCTGGATGTCTGCCTCTGGGAATCCCTGCAACCAGAGAAAGACCATATGCTTGCACTCTTGGGCCCTTCCAATCGAGCAAATGCACAGGTTGGACACACCCTTCAAGGGCGACATTGAAAGTGGCGAGTCACAAGCAGTGCTAGCAGGTGTGCAAGAAAGGAAGCCAGCAGGCAGAATATCCCCCTTCTCGATGTGCTTGGCAATGATGTGGGGAAAGGTGCTCAGCTACTGCAAATGCAGAGTGCAGGCAGGTGGCTGAATTTCCCAGCTTATTGCACCGCTTAAGAGGCGTACCTGTCCTGACAAGGGGTCGAACTCTGGAGGGAAGGGGGGCGGGTCCCTCTCGTCGCTGAGCAGCTTGCCCAGGAGCTCCTCAACCTCGGCGCTGCCATCTGTGCCTGATGGCCTCGCGCTGCCATCTGCCTGAGTCTTCAGCAGCCGGTGCGTGAACACCAGGTACCGCAGTAATAGCGCCAGCTTTGGAAATTGGATGCCTGCAGTGCACACATACTCTCAGCACCCGCCAAACTTGCGCTTTGATACTTTCCTTAGTGAGTGGCAGTGGCATAGAGATATCGGCCACAGCCTCACATGGCTGCCAGCGTTACTTTGCCACGCCAGCAGCCGTAAGCCTGTCGGGGTTGAATATCAGCACATGTTCTGATGCATGCAATCAGTGATGACTGATTGCATGACAAAGGCAGGGCACCTGCAGCCTGGCGCAGAGTGCGGCTGAGGATGGCAGCCAGGTCAGCGCGGGTGCGCGCAGACCACTCGGACGCCACTGGGGACACGTCTTCATGCTGACTGTACACCAGCAGCAGCAGAGCCCGCTTGAACTCCGCATAGGCCTCTGGGTATGCGTTCAGGGCCAACGGCGCAAGCTTCTTGCGTACACACTCTGCAGCCACCATCATTTACCTTCAGTGCCACCGTCTGTACAATGAAGCTGTGATGATATATAGTCTCCTCCTTATCACACTCTGCTGTCCCATGCACGACCTTCATGCACATCCTTCATGCATGCTTCCAATTGCTCTTGTTCTGGCAGTCTTCTTACTGAGGTAGCGATTGTTTAGATATGTCATGGCGGGACAACTTTCTGAGATGCAGGCAAGATGGACAATGCAAATTGGTGCTCACCCAGCGCCATTTTGCGTCCCACCTCAGTGTTGCTGCGGAGGTGCTCCACAAACTCCTGCTTAAGAACTCTGAAAAGTAGCCTCGAATCCTTGCAAGGAAAAGAGCTTGCCTCAGTCTTCACTGCACTTTACTGCAAGGAGTGCATGGAGGTGTCATGCGTGTATTATCTATATTAGGACCAGCTGATACTGCAAACTGTTCTGAAAACCAGCTTAGCAAGTTGAGAAGTGCCTCCAATGTCAAGCACCTGGAACACCGTCAGGTTGACTGACTCAGCGAGTCGCACAGCATCATCCAGAACTCCAGCCTCAGTACACTGGCGAACACTTTCACAAAGAGCCCGAAGAGCATTGTTGGCTGATGGAGGGGTAGCCTGCTTGTCAAGATCACCAAGCAATGAGAAGTCTGAAAGTGAAGCATTGGTCCTCACTCCATAAATGCATTTGCTTAAGGGGCGCTATGAGCCTTTCACAACGATTCACTGCTTCAAGAAATCTAATTTGCACAGCTATACCTGCCTCTGCTGATCAAACAGAGGGCAGACAGAGAAAAGGGGAAGAGCATAGCACATGCCGATTTTGACAGAACACAAAGCACTTCTTGCAACGCACCGGAGCAGACCCTTCTGCACGCATCGACGTTCCTTCCTCGTCAACAAGATCTTCCTCGACCATGTAATCCTGCACAAGTCGGTCCAATACCACCAGGTTGACCTCGGGCTGACCGTTCGTTGTTTTCAGCTCCACCATACTGCTCGGAATGTCAATAAGATAAATAAATGAAGAATCTTATTACATTTTACTCCGCTCTGCAAGCATATGGCTAGCTTTTCCGTATGAGAAACTCAGAAAGGGGATGACACAAGATTTGCACACATGCAAACAATGCACCGGACTGAAAACCGCTTAAAGTAATACTACTTAGTTTATATATAATACTGTTGGTGTTAATCTTGATGAATTAGAAGCGTCAGATCTGTCAATGAGGCAGCACTCACGTAACCTGTAGTCAGCATGCTGGATCTGCAGCTCACTTCCACAATGCATTGAGCAATGTCTTCATCGCCATCGTGTGTCAGATATGCTGTAAGAGAGGTATAGTCTAGCTGTTCCTAGTGTCTGGCTTTGTGTCATGTATGCTGTGCTCCAGCTCCAGTGAGCGTCTGGACTACTTTCAGACTCTTGCTGCATTACAGCAGACGTCCTGTGTTGCCTTCGTCAGTCTGTATCCAAAATTGTGTGATATTAGGGCGCATCAGCGCAGATGCAAGAGCTTCAAAGCGGGTACAATTGCCTTCAGTAGCAGACCCATGCCTCGTTACCAAACCCGATCGGCTTGACCCAAAAAGAGGCAAAAAGCGTCCAGAAGCATCCTGCAAAATACCTCCAATTTGCTGACAGCAAGAGGTGAGCGTCGAGGCAGGGTCATGTGTGTGCCTACAGGCGCCAGGTGCATAGCATTTTGAAACCTATGGCTGTGATGATGCAGTGTAATTTTGACTGCGATCTCACGATCCTGTGCGCTATGAGCCGTGATGTGGCCATCCAAGCCTCAGCCAAATTGTCTGGGGACTGGAGTGCCCCAGAGTATACCAAGTCCCTGACCAAGGAAGTCCTCCAAGAGCTGCTGCCCCGCTTCCCCAAATTGGACCCCCTGGTTCGCATGCGGTTGCTCCTCTCCGTCATGTCGCTGCCTGCAGAGGCCCGAGTCGGCATGCAACAGGAACTTGAGGTGCTGAGCTGTCACTCTTTGAATTCACCCTCCTGGCCACAGTGCACTGCAAATGCTAGATGAAGCATATATTGCCAAAAGTCAGGTATGTGAAGCCAAAGTCTCATCAGCGTTGCAAATTGTCCAAGCCGAGATTAGATCCCCACTTAACATCCCTTGCAGGCCCTGTCAGCGGCTGTAAAGGTGGACAAGGAGGAGTGGGTGGGTGTCATTGGGAAAGCAGTAGGCAGCTTTGATGGCCATCTGGACTTGGACGCAGTCGTCAGGAAGTCATCCGCTGTGAGCTTCCCTCTGCTCGTTCAAGGACTGCTGTATCTTCCAGACGTCCCACAACAAACCCTTGTTTAAGCAGAATGACAACGGAGAGGTGCTAGCGTCTTGTTGAGGGACAATGTGCATGCGCGTGACTGGCTGCTGCTGTGCATGTCAGGTGAGGGAGACGCTGAAAGACCTGCGATCGAGGGCAGACAGTGGGAAGACTGCCGGCATGCGGCCTCTAGAGGTGTGTGCATGTTTCTCATCATCCTTGACCTTAGGCCTCCCATCACTGATTCAGGCATTGGATGACCAGCCCAGGCAAATGCACGAGCTCAAGGGCTCAACGCAAACTTCGTCATTCCTTGAAATCTGGCATTAACGACCGCAGGAGATGTATCTGAGCAGAAGGCTGCAGGCTGCAGCTCTAGGCGGGGCAGATGAGAGCACGGGACACAGGCACTTCAAGCTCAGGCAGGGCTTCCATTGTCGGCCCCTGTGGTTTGTAGCATCAAAGTGTAATAATATTTTTATGTGCATGCACCCTCGGCGGCACCAGATCATACAGAGTATATGCAGGGAGGGAGTGACGACTACATCGGCGGCTCTGGCGCAGCCGCCAGCCAACGCAGAAGCCGCTGCGAACCTGGCACACGCTGCAGCGGTCCATGCAGCTGCCATGTCAGCCCCAAGCCCGCCGCCGGTTGACCATGCTGGCCCCTCCCACAGACACTCCTCCGACGCAGCCTCACAGTCTCTGGGTGCGCACGTTGATCGCTCTATGATTGCTCGTTGATTGCTACCATCGCACCACATCACTGTGTCAGCTGCGTATCCCTGACTTGTGTGACTGTGGACTTCATCAGTGATTCTTGCACCTTGTGTGGGGACAGGGAAGCGCTCTGGCGGGTTGGGGGACATGTTCCGCTCTACAAGGCCTGTGCATGTCAACAGGCCAGCAGCGGTGGGTCTCTTCATTTTTGCACTTTAAAGATGAGCAACCAGGGTCGTCAAGTGTCATGCATGGGAATGGCCAGAGCACTCCAAGATCGTGCATGAAAAACGTGATTTGTCACTGCTGCACAGGGGTCTGCAGCATCAGCAGGGGGAGTCGAAAGAAGGGGGATGCAGCGCACAGCCAAGGCCAAGCTCATCGATGTGAACGAGGTCATTGCACTCCAACAGCACAATCAGCCGCAGGCCCCCAGCGCTTCACAACCTTCTGAGTCTGGTGCGCGCCTCTCGTTGCGGTGAATTTTGATAGCTCTGGACAGTGGTGTGAGGGCTCCGTGTCAACCAGATCTCCAGGATCCGCCAAGAGACAGAAGGCACTTCTTTTCTCTACATCCGAGACAAGTTTCAGTGGAGCAGTGCTCTGCAAGTGGTGCAGCTGCCATTGAGATTGAGATAGAGATAATTAAATAGCAAGGAATAGTGACTTGAACATCCAATCTGATTTGTCACTTTGCACGCCAAGGCCCCACAGGCCTCAGGAGGACTCACAAGGGTCTGGCAGGCGTTTTGAACGTCTAACCAGGCGTGTCTTGGCAGAAGATGTGGCTATCGCAAATAGCAGCGCTTGTGCTCTGCTTCAGGAGATCGCGGTGCGGCTGCCGCTGCGAACGGCGGGACAGTGCATGCCCAGGATCCTGACGACGAGCTGGAAGAGGGTGAAGTGGCCGAGGAAGGCGAATTGCCCATGCCGGCTGCCAATCCCACAAAACGGCACCGCCTGAACGGGCCCCCAAAGGTGGCGCAGCAGCCCTACAGGTGGGCCATTCACAGCACTTTTCAACCCATGTCAGGGAGCTTGCACATGTTTATTGGGTTTGTGTTAGGTCACTCGCGCTCAGCATTTTAATGCATGCAGTGCCGGGCAATGCAGTATCCATGTACAAGGCAGTATGCAAGTGTTTTGGTGTATGGACAATGGGGCTGCCGAGCAGATCACAACATTGTGTACGGAATGCGCGAGACAAGGCTGAGGCAGACGAGAGACAAAAATCTTTCATACTTGGACATTTTGTCGGCACAGGGATAGAGGGCCGTACAGCCCGCCGCCGCGATTCTCACCGCAGCGCTATGCAGACGACCACCTCAGCCCTGGACGCAGCAGGCAGTATGGGGAGCATGCACACCAGCGCGGAATGTATGACAGCTACAATGGGGGCCCTTATGAGCGCTCTTCCTCATGGCAGGATTTTGATGCACCGCAGCAGGACCCTTCTGGCGGCATGTCAAATCACCGAAAGCGGCATAGCATTGAGTGAGCACTCTACCCAATTGGGTGCACCGTGCACAGACCTCAGGAGCCAGTGTCCTTGGTCAGGCTTGTGGGTGCATGCTGGGTTTAACGTTAACACGGTGTTTGCAAATGTGGTACAGTGACTGCTTGGGACCTCTGCGCGGTCTCTAGCTGCACGGTCTATAGAGCAGGAAATGCATGACACCAGTGCTAGGCCTAGGGCTTACGCTTCAAGAGCTCGAAGAGAAGCTTCATTGATGGCTGGGCCCTTCCTCTCGCACCAATTGCTGCCTTTTTAACATGGTGAGATAGTGTTTGGATCTCGATAGTCCCAAGCGGAAAAAGTGACACTGTGCATAGACAATCGGGAGCTCCATGGAGGTGTATGGCATATCACAATCACGCAGGTGTCGTGCGGGTTCCTCGTACTTTCTCCACCTGGTTACATGATGTGTGCCAGATCCTTTCCTGCAAAATGATAGAGAGGATCTAATTTCCATATCCTTTGATTTTTCTTCTGGCGCCCACATCCCTGAATCTGTAATTTTGTGGCACTGCTGCTGCTGAAGCCTACCCTGCGAACAGGGGACTTCCGAAATCTAGTGCCATTTGGTGACGGCCTTCCATTATCCAGACATGGATCAAGCACGGTATGATCTTACTTCTTATCTCCTTCTAATTTGAATCAGGATCATGTGGCGCTTTATGAAGGGTTTCACATCAGTACGGCATGAAACCAGAGCCTCGAATTTCACCGAGATACTCGTTGATGTCACAAACCCACGAGCGCAGAGCATTCTGAAGTCCCAAAGGAACGATTCTTTGACGTGATAGCCCCGTGTGTCGCAGTCAGCAACTAGGGTATCTGACGACACTGGCGGAGAACATCGCTTATTATGTCGTCAGTGGTGGTGTCAATTTCGCCGCGATCCTTATTGCGACGGCATTGTTCCCCATATTTTACACGGCCGGCATCGTCATCAAGGTCGCAGATCTGAAGGGTCGTGACAACAGGTTGGCTGGACCTGGGAAACCTGATATTCAGTATCCACGTTTCCTACCGCTCGGGGGTAAAAGCCAGGTATGCATCCTCCAATACCGAGTGATTCGTCTCATAATACGTTCAAATTGCACGCCTGGATGCAGCATTGATTTTCTGGCGCACACTATTGCCATCCTAAGCTCCCAGGTGTGTTTGAGATGCAGCTAGCAGAGGGCGCCCGCACTGGCTGGTTCGTGGGGATACTGTGGATCCTTCAATCCGAATCTTTCCTGGAGGTCGCCATGATCTTGCAGATTCTCCCTATTTTGCTGGTGCCTTTGCAGATCATTTTCAACAATGTCCTTGAGGAGGTGCTGTCTTGGGTGTATGGTACGCGTTTTTGTGCCTAACAGCTGCGTTTCCAACGACCAGTCTCTTTACTCGCCCAAATTGCACAAGGATGCCCACCTATGTGAGCTTCAACCTCTGTGTTGTGTAGGTAAGTATGACCTTGACGACGGCTGCAACGAGCAGACAATCAACTCCTTGAAGCTCCTATTCACGGAGTTTCCATGTCGACTCATACGGAGCTGCCACTTGTTGAACAAGTGGCTGTCATACCTGGTCTTTGGCAGTCTGGTCTTTGGCAGTCAGGAGGAAGGGGTGCCTCGAAATGAGGGTTACATCCAGGTGGGTTCTGTGCTTATGTCATAACACCACTGCACGACTTGCTCTTCTGATCTTGTTGTACTGACACTGCAAGTTACATTTTGCTTGCAGTGGGGCTATCGGCTATTGAAGAAAGGGGTCTCGTACCTTGTGTTCGGCAAAGTAGAGACAGAATATCTTCTCAACAAGAATCATGCCTTCATCAACTACATCCAGGCATGCTCAGCACATATCTAGCAGTCTCTTGCATGGCAATATTTTCCAACACACCCTGATCGACAACCTTGAAGGCCCTAGTACTATAGTCCAGAGCTTAATAATGTTTGTGCAGGTATCTGAAATCTGCCTTGTCTGCCTGCCTTGCATGAGTTATGGCCATGCATGCCCAGTGGGGGTTGTACATTGCCTACATTTATTATTGATCAATCCAGCTTGCAGGGCATTGACTTTCGCATTGACGAGGCGACATTGGCAGCCTTTCCAAGCACAAAGGGAGCAACTTCAAAGGAGAATGCCCTGGTGCGCTGTGCCCCCCATGAACCATGAAAACCATAAAAAAGGATGCCAAAGTGTGTTCTGTTGGTGTAGTGCAAAAGACTCATTACAGATTGGAAGGCGCACATCCTGAGCTGTCTGTTTCTTTAGCACCAGCAATATTGTGAAAGCCTCGCCTAAAAATTTTTCATCTGCACACAGGTCCTGGCCATTGCATCACAGCTTTCCTACAACCGCATCTACCTTATCAGAAACATTGTGAACAGGAACTGGAAAGATGTAACCTTCAAGGGGGGATGGGAGTTTGACTACGTCAGCCTGAAGCCAAAAGGTATATACGCTGATTCTTTGCAAAAACACCCTTAAGAAAACAGGGCTTGCATTATAATCCACAGTCTTTGAGGGAGATGTTGCGTATATTCAATGCACCTCGCTATTGCTGCAGACGATCTGAAATATGAGCAGAAGAACTCCGACATCTCAGCAGTCCTACTGCAAGTGGGGCGCCCGGGGAAGGGGCGAGCACTCATCCTGGCCTTCCGTGGGACCGAGCCCCTGAAAAATGTCAATGTGGGCCCCCAGTAACTCGACTGGGTTCAGAATTCTGAGTTTATTAGATGGGATGCTCGGTATGCAGAGTAATTTTCAATGTACCTGAACCATGTAGGGATTGCATTCATGGTGCCATGCACAGGCAAAGGCCGAGCCATGCAAGTGTGCAAAGCTGCACTGTGGAGCTCTCAACGTCCTTTTTTACATTGAGTGAGCAGATGTCTTGCTGAAGATATGCACAGAGCTGAAGGCATCAAACATATCGCGCCACGCAAGCAAACTGACTTTGATTCTGCTTTTGCATGCGCTGGGCAGTGGGCAGTGGATTTCCAGACAGAGCCGCCGCCAGAGGATGAGGAGTGGGAGTATGGGGTCTACCACATGGGCTTCAGGACTGCCCTTGGACTGGGCCCTGATCTGGCGTCTGACAGCACCAGCAAAGTCGAGTGAGATTCGCTCTTTCCTGTCTCCGCATGACTCCGGTGACAAGAAGGCCGTTTCAGGGCTTGTTAGCACATGCAAATGTCTGTGAAGCTCCTCTTCTGTGTCTCTCTGCCTCTCATGAAATAGGTGTCACTTGGGAAATACAAACAACAAGACCAATTGCCTTTACAATCAAAATTTACTGCCTAAAAATGACTGCTTGTGCTCTGACAACTGCACAGCAGCATCAGTGGGGAGGTGGCTATGAACGTGATCACATACATTGTCAGATACTGATTTGAAGATGGATGCTTTGTCGCAGGTACCTTTCTTGCAATGCAGAGAATGGAGAGTATGAGCGAAAGAAAGCAGACTCCTCACCCTTCCTTGTCATGAAAGCCGCCATCGATGCAATTTTGGTCAAGGAACCAAAGATGAAGCTATACGTCACAGGCCACAGGTAAAAGAACCCACTTTCCATCACTTCCTCCAGCTTTTCGTCATATGCCGTTCAAGTGTGCAACCTTGGAAGTCTCAAGGAATGGAATCCAGCGGCACACAAGACTGCTACAGGGGTGCTATGACAAAGCTTGAAACTGTTTTGATTTCCCAGCCTGGGCGCTGCTCTGGCCAGCATCTTTGCAGCTGCACTGGTGGTTCCCCCAGACACAAAGGCGGTCTATGACTTGGACCCCAAGCCGGTCTTTGGCGCCCTCTGCACCTTTGGACAGCCAAGGGTAAGCATGCTGCACACTTTGCGCAGCACAGCTTGACACTGCGTTGCACTGTGCGGCGTGCCGAATAAATCTTGACTGCGCTGTCATTGAGAGATGTGTGCCTCACAATTGAAATGGCAGGTGGGCGATGCAAAGTACACCATCAACCTGGAGAGTGCCCTGAGCAAAGACCGCACGGATCGCCGGTGAGCCTTGCTTGCATAATGAACCATCGTTCTGCTGACAAGGCAACCTGTTGCAAATGCCTGTTCTTGCTGCAATGGTCTCTGCACTTCAGCGACGAAAATTTTGAATGCAGAGAGAATCAAGAAAGTCATGTCACATTCCCCGCATTCAAGGCAGCCATGTGAGATTGAAACTGCACGATGTCTGCCATGCCTCAACTCACCAGAAAGGAAGCCACTGGGCTGCTGTATGCGTACAGGTACATGCGTGTGGTCAATACAGATGACATTGTGTGCCGCATGCCGCCGCCGCAAGTGTCTCCCCCGCCCTGGTATGCAGGTGAGGACATGCCAGCTCATTGACAACCTGATCCCCTGCAGAACAACAGAAATCAACTGCCTCTGCCGACAAGCTGCAGCAGTTGACCCTGCCTGACCGACGGTGTGGGGAAAGGGTACACATTGCTATTTAGTGCCTGCAAGGCCTGCAAGCGACGGTTCCAGACAAGGCATGAAGGACAAGCGTCTCAGCCAGGAGAACAGGACAAGTCCGAGTGTGTTGACCGCAAGCACGAAGCCTCAAAGGGGCGCTTCTATCATGTTGGAAAGGATGTCAGAGACATACCTGTCATGCTGCGCAGATGCGCCGTTCTGGCAGCATCCGGGCCACCTGGTCTTCCTGCCAGCAGTGCCAGCGCGCTTCAAGCCGGTGCGCTACGCTGCGATGCAGAACGGGTCTGCGTCCGCCCCCACCAAGACGCCGACAGAGACAGAGGAGGACGCGCCTGAGAACCAGCCGGGCGCGCGCGAGCGCAACCCCTCGGTCGTGCAGCTGTTGGAGCAGCCCACCATCTATCGCGGCAGCAGCCTCTGGTGCGCCCCAAAAGGCAGCGTCTTGATCAACATTTGCTGCTGTTGCAGTGTCCTTTTTCAGTGTTCTGTTGCTTGTGTCATAGCAGTGCAGGCGCTGAAGCTATTTCTGTTTTTGTTTCGTGTTCTCTGCTTTTTGGCAAAGCATGCACTGGGCAGGCAGGCATATACGGCCCTTTCCTGAGGCTGGAAAATGCCGTCAGCCATTTGACACTGCCACCATTGCCTCACTCCTTACATGACCCCTGCCTAGAGTGACCATAATTCAAAAGCTGCAAGAGAGATGAAGATCCCCGGCCTGCTTCTGGGTGCAGGCACGCCATCAAGAAGGCCCTGTGGGCGACTCTGGACCTCATCAGGGGCGGGGCCGGCATCAACAAACCCAGCACGCTCACCTTCAACCCGGCACCCAGCCTGCTGCGCGTGCTGACACTGTGGCTGGTGGTAGTCACTGTGCTGCCACTGGGCTTGCTGCTGCTGCCGACTCCGCTGTTCCCTGTGGGAGTTGCGCTGATTCTGATTGGGCTGCTGTGGGGCGGGTTGACTCAGGGCGTCAGCGACCATGCTCTTGACGGCTACATCCGCGCGATCGTGGCCTCCAACAAGAAGAACTGGACTGTGTAATTGCGCCGGGCGCGCATTTGCGCCGGGCAGTGTCCTGTGATAACGGCCGACTCTGTTGGGCAGTAGGTTGTTTCCAGCATTGTGGTGTTGCTGGAAAGCACAGTTCTCAAGCTTCTGTAGGATGTTATGTGGTCTCAGGAATGAGTTATTAGGTAGCGACTAGGAATTTCATCATGGCCTTATCTCCCTTGACAAACTTGTACTCGAGTGTGTCACCATGGCTTGGGGCTATGATCCCCATGTCATTTGCGTTCTTCTCAGACATGAAGTGTCACAAAATCATGCGCAGTATTTTCTTTTCCTCTGCTTTATTAGCGCTTGCAGACCGTTGATTTGAGCAGGCTATGTCTTCTTGCTTCATTTAGAAGCTCCCGAGAATTTGAGTCCTAGGACCTGCACACTGTGTACTGTTTACGACGTCTGTGGCACGTCGTCTTGGATGCTGAATTGAGCATGTCAAATATGAGATTTTAAGGTAGGAGTTCAGCAATCTACAAGTGTTTTTAGGATGATCTGATCTGCCTGCTTAAGCATTTGTGGTTACTGAGGAATGTTGTGAGGCGGCTGCTGGAGCTCCCAGCCGCAGCCTGTATTTGTATTGCATTTGATATTGCAGCCTCTTGCTTGGTTTCATTTACTCCAGGTTGTCTTCGTCGCATTGAAGCTCTTTCATGAATGGATACGTATCATGTTTGAGCACCTTATAAGGCGCGTGTGTCCAGACGTACTAGGTATCATAGGACTGTATATTATTACTGATGATGGTGGGTGTTGCTCACAACAGTTTGTGATACAAGTAACCATCATGTGTTAGCTGTGAGGTGCACATTTACTAAGGTGCTAGCTCGAGCAATGGTTTATAGTAGTACTGGCAATCAAATACATGTGATGTAATGTACAAATGGGCTCGTGCATAGGAAGGAAACAGGAGCATGTGGCATTCTAGGCGCAAACAGGCACAGCTAGCTTGCGCAGCCTCGCAGAGCAATGACTCTGTGCAGAGCAGTCACGTCCACAAGAGGAGCCACTGTGGGACGCCCATGCGCGCAGCAGTGCCAGGCTCTGGTCCTCTTCAGGTTCTCCAGCAGCCGCTCACACTGATCGATATCCAGGACGTCTCCAAACCTGTCCCATCATGCAACCCCACTCAGCAGCCACATGGACAAACGGGCAGGCTACTAGTGCCGTTTCCTGCATTTTGCATGCACAGCATGACAAGCAAGCAGTAGCGCATCTATCAGAGGGGACACCCACCGGATGGCAGAGTGGCAAGCTTTGGAGGCCAGCACGCGCAGGACTCCTGGAGGCACCTTGGCAGAGCCGCCAGTGCTCTCCAGCTGATGCAGAAAGGTCTGCACAACACACATAAATCGCAATGCTCTGCAGTAATACCCGTCTGCGCACAACACATACACGGTCCTGAGCCAACACCCACATCATCCACTGCAGTTCTTGATGAGCTTTTGCAAGTAAGGAAGCATGTGAGAAGCATACCTGCAGCTCGACCCCGTTCAGGGGCGTGCCCAGCACCACAGCAGCATGTGTCAGCCTGGCGCCACCGTGTGCTGCTGCAGATTCGATAGTGCATGCGCCAGGAAATTCCCAGTGCCAGCCCCAGACCTCCAGGATGTCCTTGAACCTGTCCAGCGTGTGCTGCTCCGCTGCGCTGATGTCCAGTGGCTGTGGAGGTGACAGCGTGCAGCTGTGCGTGGCCACAGGCATACCACCCGCACCCACCACCTGCATGCAGGACAAACACTGTTATTAATGTACAGTACACTCATAGCAAACGTCAAAGCAGGGGCACAACATGGTTGGCAAGTACCAAGCTTCGGAATCCGCAAAACGAACCGTATTTCAATGCATGGATACGGATCTGTAATTTAGAAGCAATCCGGCAGCGCATGAAAGAATCACACATTACTATCCCAAATGCAGATATGCTCTCAAACTTGCAAGCACCTCAAATGATACAACACAGAGTCTTGGTTGGGTGACACGCAATCAGTCACCGACCTGGTCTTGCAGATATTCCAGCTGGACGCGCTCATCGGCCGCGTGCTGATCCATGATGGCCAGCTGGGAGCCGCACACCAGCGGAATGAACTTCCTGTCCACCTGTTCAGACACATTTCACCCTCAACGGACTACAACATATTGCTCCGCAGCAGCCAAAGCTCGTTCTACTTCAGCATGAGATTGCCCAGCGCCACGATAAGCTGGAGATCTGAGCAGAGCTACTTTGCTGCCTCAAAAAATTCCCTACAAACACAGTACACCAAAGCTGTTGACGTCGAAGTTGAGTGTTGCTATGGCAAATGGAAGCACCTGGCGCAGGGGCCGAGCAGTGGCAAGGGCCTCCTTTGTGATGGAGGCAGGCACGAGGCCCAGAAGATTGCCGCATGCTAGGCCGGCCAGATCAGGCACCTGCCGCTGACTGGACGAGCACGCCGGGTTGACCCACTCGCGCAGCAGATCCGCCAAAGTGCCGCCCTGAACCGCCGCCGCTGCGCCGCCATCATGACTGATCATGACCGCAAGTGACTGATCTGACTGTCCCACAGCTCTGCTTGCTGCTGCATCTGTTCCTGGCAGGTTGCCCCTCTGAATATCTGTTTCTGACGCCCCTTGTAGAGGCTCTGCTGCGCTCCTGAGCTGTGGGGGGCGATCATCAGGAAGTGGATGGCACTGTGAAGGCTGCAAGGCTCCTGTTTCTGCCTGGTCAAAGCTGCTGATCAGAGATGCTGGACCTTGCTGTGTTTCTGCTGCCATGCATGCCAGGACATCCCCGGCAGCGCGGCCGATGCCACATAGCTCTGCTGTTCTCTGTGGCCTGCGCCGCCGAGCAGGTGCGTGCATCAGGACGTTCCTCTGATGCCCTGCTGCTTGCGCATCCGCACACTCGTCCTCTGCTAAGAGCTCACATGCGCCACTCCCTCCTGATGCACACGGGTTCCTGCCTGCTTCCTCTGCTCGGCCTCCCTCCGGAGCACTGTTGTGTGTCAAATTTGCATCGCGGAGCGGCTCTGACCCAGCATCTGGATGTCGCTGCTGCCTCTTGGGGGCCACTGCCAGCCCAGGCCTGCTGCACACGCCTGACACTGTCTGGCATCCGCGCTTCCCTCTCCTCTTCGCCGGCACAGCGCTGGCACTCTGCCTTCGTCCACTCCCCTCCTTTGCCTGGCACTCCTCCATGCTGATTCCAGGCTGCTCACATGCTGCATGGTTGGCTGGATGATCGTGGCGGGAGGTGAGGCCTTTGCCAGAGGAGCACAGGCTGGCGAGTGGGTTGGTGTGGGCCGCGCGCAAGCGCGACCGATGGTGAGGTGGCGCTGAGCTGGCGCGCCGCCTGCCAGCTGGCGGCCTGCGATTGGCCACGCAGCCCTCAAGCAGATCCGCAATGTCCGCCTCCGCACTCCTCTCTGCCCTCCCCAATTGTTTCTGCTGCTGCTGCTGCTGATTTGAAAGACTAGGTCCCTCGCTGTGTCCAGCAGGAAGCTGGGCAGCCTCATCTGCACGGCAGAGTGCTGCTGCAAGCGTCTCGCACTCCTCGTCATCCCTTTCCATCCATTCTGCGAGTGCACTGTCCCTGCTCTGCCCGCTTGCCGGAGCCATCTCAGCATCTGCCGGCCAGAGAGGCTCGCCGTTGAGTCCCGCGGAGCTGCTGTGTGACTGAAACTGATCCGTCCTGCTGCAGCCTTCAACATTCAGACGTCCCTCTGCTGCCAAGCTGGGCCCAGATGGGCGCCGCTGCACACGGAAGCCAAGCTGCGGCTGCCACTGGCGCTCTGTACTGCCTGCAGGTGCACTTGGGCTGGCAAGGAGATCTTCTGGCGAGTAGCGTGCAGGGCTGGGCAGCGTGGGTGAGTGGGGTAGCTGCGCAGCAAAGGCAGCTGTGCTGGGGCTCTGTGGGAAGCACGATGGCCCAACGCCACTGTCTGGACCTTCAAAGCTCCCCCTTACGCCTGCCATGCTGGCTCCTTCAGGATCACTGACGCCCACCTCTGCTTGCTGTGCCTCTTCTGCTGCGTTCTCATTCCAGCAATGGGTTGGCTGTCCATCCCAGTCACTGCTGTGCAGCCAGCTCAGCGCAGGGATGGCTGCTCGGCTGGCATCTCCTTGACACACAACCAGCCAGGCAGCCTCTGACGCATCCTGCAAGCTGCCGCTGCGCATCCATGCTGACCCATGAGGAGGCTCTGCTGGGCCTTCCTGCGTCCTGAGGGGCCACCCAGGTGCAGATTCCATGTCCATGCGGGCGGTGTCAGTCTCAGCATCAAGCGAGAAGCGGACCCGCTTTGCCGCCCTGTGCTCCGCCCTGTCTCTGCCTCCTGCCGCAACTGCTGCGCCGCAAGAAGCCGCCTTCGCCCGCTGCACCGCTGACATGCCCTCCGCGGCTGCACTGCTTGCCCCTCCCTGACTGCCAACTGCTGCCAATGACTCTCTGGGCTGTGCAGCTGACGGCTGGGCCGGGGCTGAGGCGGGGCGAGGGGTGAGCATCCAGAGGGGGGCAAACTCGTGCCAGGCCTGCATGGCGGCGCCTCGGACAGCGCTGAGCACCGGGGTCCAGTCAGGAAACTGTACGGCGGTCTTGTCTGGCCGGGCGGTCACGTCGGGCAGGCCGGGCGGGCAGCTGATGTGGCAGATGAAGGCCGGGAAGCGCCGCAGCCTGCCCTGCTGCTCGCAGCCGCGCCTATTCAGGTCCTGCAGCAGCTGCGCATGCATGCAATGCATCAGCACACCCTCATCCATCTTACAGCGAGAGACTGATTGTCCGTGCATATTGCCTGGTTTTCGGTTGCTTCAGCAGCACAAGGCAGGTTTTTGCAACAATGCTGAGAAGATGTCTATTCTTTAAAATGGGAATATGTGCGTACCTGCTGGAAGAGGTCATTGAGGAGCTTGGAGGCGGCATCCCCGCTGACATAGCGGCCGTTCACATACATGTACTGGCGTGCTTTGGAGGCAAAGCCCTCCGGCGGGTTGCATATGTAGAGCTCGGCCTTGATGGGCCCATCATGGCATGCCCCACATTGTACCAGCCGCTGCCCAAACACCAGCGGCAGGACATCCCTTTCTGTGCGGCCCTAAATGTATCAACATTGTAATTAGCACAAGGTGTTAGGCAGGAAGGAAAGGTGATGAATGCCTCAAAGGTTCTGAAAAGTAGCAATTGGCGCTGAAAGGGCGGCTGCGGCAAGTTGGCTCACCCTTTTCAGGCTAAGCAGCACGTCATGACGCATGCTGTCCAGAAAGGTGAAGCCCACATTCGAGCGCGGCAGCGCCAACCGCAGGATGTGCTCTCTGCAGTCATCCACTTCCTTCTTGATCCTGCATTCACCAGTGGCATCTAAAGTAGCCTCGTCCAGGAGCGTAAGTGCTTGAGGGTGGTGGTCAGCACTGCTTGTGTATAGAGGTAGTGTAAGAGAGCGTACCCTGCCCCAATGAGATGCTTCCTGCGCACTGGCTTGTTGAAGAAGAGGTCCCTGATGGTCACCCTCGTGCCCTGCTTGATCCGCTGTTCAAGCGCAAGCCCTTCCTTGAGGACCCGCCCCCCTTGCAGGAGCTTGGTGTGCGTCTCAAAGGCCCCTCTTGCCTTGGATGTGATCTCCAGACAGGCCGCCTCCGCAAGAGATGCGAGTGCTTCCCCCCTGTGGCATGATCTTGTGAGTATGCTGGTGTGGCATACTGAAGCTGTAGGAGGACAGTATCGTGCAGGAACCCACCTGAAACCCAAAGTTGTCAGGCCCTGTGTCATCTCTCTGGAGCCCTGCACCTTTGAGGTCGCATGGCGCACGGCCAGCTGTCCAAAAGAGGTGGATGGTATCCCATAGCCGTTGTCTTCAACTTTGAAGCTTAATTGGCTTGGCTTGACATCCACCTGATTGAGCAGTGCCACACACATGGAGTATTTACATCTTCGATTTCTGAAACTCAAAATGGGCTGTACATCATTGCAGAATCAGGGATGTAGAGCACGTACATAGCAGACAAAGCTACATACCTTGATCTCCATTGCCCCGGCATCCAAGCTGTTGCACACAACTTCTTCAATAGCTTGAGATATGCTTGTGACGATCACGTCAGATCGAAGCTTCGCAACAGCGTGAGAAGACAGCTGCTTGATCTGAGCCACCATTACAAGCTCAGTCCGGGCTTGGCATGCAACATAAAGGAGAAAATTACGGTCTCTTGTGAAGGATCCAGTTCTCGCGAAAACGAAGAAGTGCTGTGCGCAATTTGGTCCAAGGTTGAATTCTGGTTGCATGTGCATACGTGTCATCGGCCGGGCTGCGGCCTCGTGCGGACGTGTGCTCAGATCTTGCATAGATCTGTCGCAGTGTACCGTTCCTCGTGTACTACAACCACCACTAGGGATCAAAGTCCGCCGTTCTTGGCATCTTGCCCCTGCTTGGGCGAGCAAGGATTTTTCCTGGAAGACACGTCAAAGATGAGCTGTTGTAAGGGACCTGGCTATGCGACTCCCTTGGTGAGATTAAGACTTCTTCATTCGGCAAAATCATGCCTTTTCTATTTGCTGCACTTTCAGTTTTAGAACGCGCTAGCAAAAGCCTGCACGCAGCGCGCTGGTGAAGTAGCGTTTGTCGTAGTGCCCAAGACAACATGGGAAGAGTCATCAAATCTCAAGTGCAATAGAGCTCATCCAGTTTTAAGCTACCGCGTTACTGTGATGTTGTTCATATCTGGCATGATCACGGTCTGACCAATGCCTGAGACACCTCCCTTGAAATTCCCAGGAAGCGACGAAGGGGCCGAGAGAGAAGCTGGTGTACTTGCCAGCCATTGTTGCGGATGGTTCTCGTCCTGACTACCTAGCAACCGTCGATGTTGATCCCGAGAGTGCCACATACAGTCAGGCAAATATTGCCCCAATCCAATGGATGGTCTCGACTTGTTACTAGCTTCAGAAGACAAAGCAGCCTAACAGTGAATTGCTGTCGCAGGTCATTCACAGGCTTCCCATGCCCTACAAGGTGCGCAAGTCGTACATCTGATGCCCGCACTGCCGCCTAGCAAAGTGGGCTAAGGGACACATATTAATGCTGTCTGGATGACTGACTAACGGCTGCATGGTCTCATCAGGGGGATGAGCTACACCACAGTGGCTGGAATGCCTGTTCCAGCTGCCACGGTGACTCCAGCAGATCTCGGAGCCTCCTTGTGCTGCCAGCATTAGGCACCGGCCGTGTGTATGGTAAGTTTGCAGCATCTCCCTCCCCTTAGCTCAGAATCCCTGGCTCGCTGTGCGGTGAAGATCTTAATCATCATTGACTGTCTTCTCTGCAGGAGTGGATGTGGCTTCAGATCCAAGGGCCCCCTCCTTGGCCAAGATTGTGGAGCCAGAGGAGATTCAGAGCAAGACAGGTATATGCCCTCAACTTGTACCAGCGCTGGGCATGCCGCGTGTTTTCTCTGATCTACATCTATCTGCTGTCTCATCTGCACCAATTCCTGACTCTTGACTGTCATTGCCAACTGCAGGCCTGGCTTACTTGCACTCATCGCACTGCCTGGGATCAGGTTGGTATCTTGGCTCGCAGAAAGAGTTTTCATATCCTTCAATTCACCTCTTTCCTTTGTTGGCTATGTCAGCTTTGCAACAATGCTGCAACACTGAGGCTTTCTGCAGGGGAGATCATGGTGAGTGCCATGGGGGATGTTGACGGGAAGCCCAAGGGCGGGTTTGTTCTGCTCGACGAGGACTTCAAGGTATCAGGGCCTTCACTGATTCTTCTTTCACCAAGTGCACTGATTGAACTTGCACCAAATGCAAGGCATATTTCCTGACATTATTATATTGCAAGCCCGTACTTCAGTCCGTTCAGATTTTCCTGGCAGGTGAAGGGGACGTGGTCAGACACAGTCACCGACTATGGCTACGACTTCTGGTGAGCGCTGCAGCCACGTTTGGTGCTGTTGCAAATTCTGTGCCATAGATGAGGAGAATGTAGCATGGGACAGCCCACCAACAGAGTTAACGCCTGCAGGTACCAGCCTCGGCACAATGTCATGGTCAGCTCGCAGTGGGGGGCTCCTTCCAGCTTCACCAAGGTGCTTCTTCTCTGAATGCTATGCAGGGCAGCAAGTGGCTTGCTGTGCCACCTGCGCCCTGCAAACTCAACACAGATGGGTATCAGAATTTCCAGTGTTCTTGGAACATTGTGGCGGGAGCAGCGGGCTGCACCCCGTTTATGCTAGAGGTGTGGCAACGGGGAGCTTAGCCTCTGCACTTACCTGCAGCATGCTCATCTTGATAGGTCACCGTGCTAAACAGCGTCATCAGGACTTACCCGCATAACTCAATTTCCCTGCTCTGAACCCTCGCAGGGCTTCAACCCCGCGGACGTCCCGACGGCGTACGGCGACACGCTGACGTTCTGGGACTGGGAGAAGCGCGAGGTGGTGCAGACCATCAAGCTGGGACCCGATGGGCTGATCCCCCTGGAGACCCGCTTCCTGCATGACCCCTCCCAGCCCCACGGCTTTGTGGGCGCCGCCCTCTCCTCCAACGTCATCCACTTCACCAAGGTGCGCTGTGCTGAGCTGTGCTCGGCTGCGCTTTGCTTGGTGCGGAAAGTTTAGTGCTGCCCTGTTCTTCTTCCAGGTCCAGGGCATGCTCAGCCTTGGCCATGCTGCGCTGTGCCATGCTGTGCGGTGCTCGGCATGCAAGGCTTTGCAACGGCCCTTCTCTTCTTGGCCCCGGGAGACAATATCTAGTAGTCACTATCACTTTGTGTGCCTGCATGCGTGAACATGATCATAAACATATTTTGCCGCTCTGCAGGGGGAGGATGGGGGGTGGAAGACAAGCGTGGTGATCCGGCAGGAGTGGACGAAGGTGGAGGGGTGGGCGCTGCCAGAGCTGCCGCCCCTGATCACCGACATCCTCATCTCCCTCGACGACCGCTTCCTCTACTTCTCCAACTGGCTCCGCGGCGACATCGTCCAGTACGACATCAGGCACGCACGCCCTTGCACCACTGAAGCACCATACCAGGACCAAGCCATGCATGTCTCGGCATGCCTGCTTTGCATGGCATGTACAACATTGCCCAAGTGATAGTCATCTTGTTTCCTGAGGATCTAGAGAAAAACCCATGTCAGGCATGGTTGCGATGCCACCGGCCCGTCAGGGGTTTTGTCAGCTGCGCCTGTATATGCCATGGTGCTTCTTCTCGGCAAGCACTTGGCGTGCACTGTGGGCGATATGGTAATGTGGGCGGTCAATTACCAAATGCATATGGATTGAAACTTGCATGATGAGCATAATGGCGTGGTGTGGGTGTGCAGCGATCCGGAGCACCCGAAGCTGGCCGGGCGGCTGTTTGTGGGCGGCAGCATCCGCAAGGGCGGCCCAGTCAAGGTGCGGCCGCCTTTCCCCGACTGCCTCATCTGACGGCAAATCAACAGTTAGTACTTCAGGCAGCCATTGCACAGCGCAGCCTGCACACATGCTCAGTGGGCCTCTGCCTCTTAGCACATTTGCCATGATTTTGATCTGCTGGTAGGCATTGATCGCAGGTTGAGAGTTTGAGGCTGTGAGGGGCATGCGGTTGGGCGCACGCCATTGTGGCGATCAAGAGGGATACCCACTATTAAAGAAGAAGAATTGAATGGACTACTTGCTGGCGCAGGTGCTGGGAGGACTGCCCGAGGACGTCCCAGAGGCCCCAGAGGTGCCCACAGTCCAGGGACATGAGCTGCAGGGCGGGCCCCAAATGCTGCAGCTCTCGTGAGCCCCTGGCCTCAAGATATGCTTGATTGACTGGAGCCGGAATAGCTGCAGTCAGATCTAGATAAGATTCAGATGAAGCTGATAGGTAGCGACACCCATGAGGGTCTTGTTGCACTGCTGCAGCTGCTTCCCTCATTTGAAAGGCTTGCAGCTCTGCTGAGAGATCAGGAAGAGTGCCATTGTCAGTGTCGTGCGAGCGGCTGCATTGCAGAAGGGCTGATGATTTTGTTATAGAGGAGTGTGTGGTGTTGCAGGCTGGATGGAAAGCGGCTGTATGTGACCAACTCGCTGTTCAGCCCCTGGGACGCCCAGTTCTACCCAGACATGGAGAAGAAGGGCGGCTACATCCTGCAGGCATGCTTTTCTCCTTTTGGAAGACCTGTTGATGGGGACTGTGATATCGAGCTGCCAAAAGGGACATTGAGGAAGCATGCAACCCAAAAAAGCATGCAACCACAGTACCTGCCACAGAGGACGTTCACCCATTAGTGTTATCAGTACAAGGGGAGCATCTCTCCTCATCTCTCCTCTAGGTGAGAGAGGAATGGCTGAGGTGCTGGGATGTGTTGTGCAGGTTGATGTGGACAATGTCAATGGCGGCTTAACGATCAACCACAACTTCTTTGTCGATTTTGGTGCTGAGCCAGACGGCCCTGCACTTGCTCACGAGGTGATCATCTGCTTTGGCTCATATTCTCAACCAAGAAAGTTAAACGATGTCTTTGGACCCTGTAAGTGATGACACGCTCCAGCCACTGGGGCCTGGCATGTATCTTAGAGTATCTGTAATAATAATAATAATAATAATCTGTCACCCATGCCCATCCGGCATGCTCTGGGCGGGAAGGTTGTAGGGAGTGGCAGTGTGTCAGCATCACACGGCTCACACTAAGTTGCAGTGAAATCACTTCGACCACTGGGTTGGCCTGCAGGTCCGGTACCCTGGAGGAGACTGCTCCTCAGACATCTGGCTCTGATGTTCTGCCTTGAGCATTACAGTGACAGATACATGAGCGCACGTGAATGCCTTCTGAGGCGAAGGTGTTGTCCTTGAAAGGCCAACATTCCACCCGTGATCTAGATCTTGGCAGCACACATGAAGAGGATCACAAGCACTCGGCCATTGCCAGTGTTAGCAGGGATCTGTGAGTCTCAACAGAATGCCGGAGTCATTTGCACAGAAGTGTGATTCAGTTGGGTGTTGGTTTCTAGCTAGCAATGACCTGGACCTCTGCATGTTTGCTTCAATGATTGCAGCTCTACAATTGTGGATGTCTGTTTGTCACCAGCAAAATGTGTTTGATCAGTATGTCTAGAGTGCTGCAGCAGATGCGTGCATGTATGCGCATGTGCAAAGGAACAGGCTGCTCGACCCCAGAATATATGTTACATATTCAGTGCGAACAATATAAATAGCTTGCATTCGGCAAATGCAACAAACTGGAGGGTCAAGTCGACCAGAGCAGTAAACCTGGCTCTCACAGTGTGCGCGTTTGCATGTCAAGGGACCTCCCTTGTTATATCAGTCAAAAATAGTCACCCCCATCCCAGTCATGAAATGTCACCAAACCAGCCTGACTTCAAACCAAGCGCGGCTTCACGTACGTTGCAATAACACCCTCTGAATGAAATACCGTGGCTGGCAAAGCTGCGGGGTCAGCAACTACATAGCAGCCAGGCACAGAAATCAATCCCGAACCTATTCACACTTCCAAAGCACCCTTGATCCGTCCAAGCCACAGGCCATCCATCAGGCACTTCCCCTGCCAGCCAAAACAGGATGGTGGGAAATGCACACAGAGACTTTGCGAGCCAGCCATTTGCAAGTGGCAACCTGCCTCCGGCTTTGACCCGCCGTCAGAGAATGAATGTTTGTAACGCTTTATTACTGGGTGGCAGATGTCATGACTACTGTGCCTGTCAAGCACACATGGCAGGGCAGAGTGCAGGGTACCACGGCAGACTGCGCCGCGCATATTGCCCGACTGTGACTGCTCGAGTGTGCGCGCAGAGACTGTGATGAAGAGCCGATCTATGGCTGCTCGGCGGAGACGGAGATGAGGGCAGGGCCGATGGTGCCTCCCTGGGGGTTGATGGACACGCGGCCGGGGGTCACGGCGATCAGGGCGGGCGCGATATTCAGTCCCTGCATCCCAGCACCAGCTCACATCAGCAGTCTTTTCTCTTGCTGGAGGATGTTGCACTCCTTGTGCCCAAGGTCCAGATGTGTACTTGGCAATCAGATTGAAAGTCAGCACAGATTGTAAAACAGGCTGCCACTTGTGCCCGGAGACAGTTGAAAGCACAGGATGGCAGGGCAGCAGAAAGTTTGTGAAGGGAGGAGGGGAGGTGTGGTCACCTGGGGCTGCACGTTGACGCCGACAGGGAAGATGGTGATGAGCACGGGCTGGATGTTGAGTCCCTGGGGCTGGATGTTGACACCCTCGGGGGTGATCACGGCCAGAGAAGGGGCGATGCTGATACCGGTGGCGGACACACCCACGGCTGCAAAACACAAAGTCATGGCAGTCAGTCGTTGCTCACAGGGTGGAGACTTGCACACAAGACAAGACGTGCGAGTATCTAGGCAGGGGGATCTGTAATGCATCTGTGTTCGCGACAGGTGTCACCAAAGGCAGAGCTGCATGAGAAGAGGCAAGGCCAAGAGCTCTGCACTCCAGTCAACACAGCTGGCTGTGGGGCATGCATGCATGGGAAGGGTCAAGGCAAGGGGGCGCACCTGCGGGTGCGAAGTTGACAAAGCATGGCGCATAGGAGAAGACAGCGCCACCGCCGGAAACGGCGAGGGGGTCCTCAAGGCCGGCCACCAGTTCCTCAAACTGCTCCATGAGGTAGGTGGTGTTGGCCAGCTGGGTGGCGTCTGGCTGGTTCTCTGGGGCGAGCGCGTCGGAGATCTGCACGGCGCAACATCGATGTCAGCACGAGCTGTGGAATGAGCCAGTCAACATGGCGCGGCACAAATGCACATCAGCACAAGCTGTGAAATGAGGCAGTTGCTTGCCAGCAGATCACTGGCTGAACTAGGCATGCATGCAAGCGCAACAAATACAACCCTGTGTGCATTTGCAAGGCATGCTTGGGACCAGAAATCTGCTGTCTAAGAAGGCATCTGGTGCAACATGACCAGGATAATGTCTTCACAGAATAGATGCAGTGGTGAGGAAAAGAAAAGGAGTAGCACAAGAGTTTGCTGCGTAAGAGTGAGGTGCGCACGTTCTTAGGGAGGCCTGCAAGCTCCTCAGGCAAGTTGGTGACAAGGCCAATGGTGCCTGTGATGTACTCCTCCACTGAGGTGAAGAAGGCGGTGAGGCCCATCTCGGCAGCCATGACAACTTGGGATATATTGAGGCTGTGGAAGGCCTGCAGGTTGCTGCCGTGGTGCACCATGAAGACTGAAGAGATCATCTCTGCTAGCTGGTCAACCTGGCCACAGATAAGCACCAGCCGGGTAAGCATTCTCTCTGGCCCAAGCTCAGCATTTGTTCAGGGATACCCATTTCATTTTAAGAGTATGGATGGAAAACTTTCAGTGCTTGCAATGACAGGGAGGATAAATTGCACGTTGGTGACGGAGTTTGAGTCAGCAATCGTTCAACTTTTGACCCAAAGGAGCTTTGGGATAATAAGCCAATGAGGTTATTGGCCGTCAAGAAGCAGAATGGTACCTGGTCGTTGTACGCCTGCTCAACAGTGAGAACCTTCTCGCTCTTCGCCTGCAGGCTCCGCATTTGGGCGCCGCGTCCTGCGTATGCGCCTGAAACTGCACATGCTACCAACAGGACGCTAAGATACCTGCACAAGGGACACAGCGATATCAGATACAGCTGCAATTGCAAAGACCAGTAGCGATGCCGTACAGGGGACAGACGCATGGGAGTGTCAACCAAATCCGTAAGGTGACAGCCCACACACGGGTGCTCAGAAAAGACGCCATCGAGTGCAGAGTACCTCTCGCTAAGTCCCTTACCCTGAAAAATTCCCTAAACACACAGTGGCATGCACTTCGCTATCCTCAAAACTGACAGAGGGGTATTGTGAACGGATCTCGCATACGGTTGTGTTGAGGCAATTTTACTGCTTCGAGGCGCAGGACTTAGGGGCATGGCACCAAACATCCTACAAAGGATGCAGACCACAGCAGGACTGCAGCTTTCTCAGCTCACGGCTAATGCACGTGATCCAGGTAACACATCTTTCTCTCATCCTGGTTCACTCCCCCGTCTACGTTTTGCTCCTCTTGCGTGTGTACCCTGGCCTCTGTCCTTGCAAGTGAATGAAGAGGGCAGCCACGAACCTTGCTACGCCCGTCATCCTGCCTCTCAGTTGTCCTTGCTCCACCTCTGCATTCAAACGTAAGCCGTCATTTTCGGCGGATTTCGACGAGAGAAGCTGAGCATCCCACGGGAACTTTTGTGACATCTTGAAACCTTGAATATGCCAATATGTGTGAGAATATGCATCGATACTGCAGCCAAAGGTGAGAAAGCTTGTGACATGAAGCGCGTCACAAGCCTGGAGCGTCATGGGCCGAAGCGCGAGTATCACCTGTAACGTGACAAGCTGACCTACTCCTCACTCCTCAGAACCTCGTAGAATTTCTTTACCGTGAGAAAGTGGAGAAGTGGTATGCCCAGACTGCGTTCCGAAAGTCAAACTTTTGACGGGGATGAACGGTGGTTGGCAATGACGAGGAAAGGGGATAATGAGTGAACGTGAAGCATGTGATTGGCCACGTGAGTACCACGTGGTGATGATGGCTCAAGATCCAATTCTTTTGGATTTGCTGGGTGCTCACTGCTTTCGTTTAAAGCCCAGATGAGGCTTGCAATCTTCCTAATAGGCATTTGCTCTGTTTGCATGCATTGCTCAGGTGTGAAGGGGGCGCTCTTAAGCTTGCCAAGTAAAAGGCTTCAAGCTGAAGTTAAGCTGGGACCATCCCTGTAACAGCTGTAGCTGTCCAAGTTGCACATGCCAGAAAATCCACGTTGTCCAATGAAGTTGGCACGAAAGAGCAATTGCATTGCTTGCATGCGGAATTGCCTCGCTTGGAGAGATTTATGCCATGAGAACCGCCGCACTCACAATTTAGAAACTCACAAGTTAAGAGTGTCACAATGTTGTTAACCCACCACTCGCGCTTTCCATAGATCGACCAATGAGTCTTATTAATCAACCCTTGCAGTCACAGTTCCACATTCATTTGCCCTTGCAAGCTACCAAGCTGAAGACGGCGCCCTAACAACATCAAGCCACAGCTTCCAGCCATCAGTTTGCGTCCTCCTGTTCCGACGCTTCCAAGGCAGAGTCTGCAAAGGTGCACACTGGGAGAAAGTACGTGTCCAGCTGCCAGTACTTATTTCTGACGCCCTCCCAAATTTTGGGGTCTGCCACGTTAATGGGCAGCGGCACAAACTGCGTGAACAGGCCCAGGCTGGCCAGCTCACGCTTCACAATCTCGCTGTAGACTGCGTGGAAGAATGCATTGTCCGCTGCCAGGCCGTGGAAGAACGAGTAGATGCCATCTGGGCGCAGCAGTTTTGGCAGCAGCGCATGAAAATCCCTGTCGCACAATGCCAGGTCAATCAGACCGAGCGATCCCCCCAGCACAGGACAGTTCCCCTGATCAGTATGCAAGTGACAGAATTGCAGTATCTCGCACCAACGCGCCACCGTGGATGCGACAATGCAGCGCAGCATTTCAGCAAAGACAAGAGCCTGCGCCCATCTTGGGGCACAGACGACACCAGTGAGGCCCTGAGCAATCAGGCTAAGCACAGGACTCGGGATGCGGGGAAGGGTGACTCACTGCATGTCACCGTAGAACTCCGAGTAGGTGTCGAAGAAGATGCCGTCGAACTGCGCGCCCAGCTGCGGCAACACGTCCTGCCAGCGGCCGAACAGGATGCGCACGCCCGGCCGCTGGTCCCAGCCGAGATCCAGCATGCGCGCGTGCACGTCCGGATGCGCCTCCACTATCGTGTGCGTCCGCGGGCTCCGCCGCTGGATGGCCTGCATAATGCGCACAGGTCAGCGCCAGGTCAGCAATTATGTCATCGCCACGGTGGCGTCAACAGGTTTTGGAAAGGCGGTGACATGTCACGGCACGTGACAAAACCTTGCAAAGCTGCCCTCATGGCCAGCATGGGCATACAGCTATTCTGTGAGGACTGTGGCAGCCTGTGGAAGAAAGCAGGGGTTGCACCACGTGGCACCGAATCTATCAACCTGAGCAGAGAGAGTGCACCTCATCCACAAGGCCGAGGCCAAAACCCACATTCAAGACGTCCCCCCCTGATGCTGCCACAGCATGCGCATGTGCCTCCATCAGCGGCCTGCATGCACATCAGCCTTGTAGTTGCTCCTGTTACATGCACATCAGCATGACATGGAGCCTGACACGCCGCATATGCAAGTGCCAGAGGCAAACGAAGTGAACAAGGTACTGCTCTGTTGTAGGGTCATGATGCAACAGAGCCACCCAGAATCATTCTGGAACAGGATTATGTCCACGCGAGCGAGTCAAAGAAAACAGAACAGGTGCATGCAGGGTTGCGAAGCACAGGGCAGCGGGTGACGGTGCCCCACCCTTCCCAGGCCATCATGACTGCCCTGTCATCAGCGTCCATCAGCCGCTCGCTGGCGGCATCGTACTGCAGCCTCTGCTGCAGGTACTCGTGACTGGGCCCTGCTGCCTCTTTCCCAAGCTTTCTCTCCAGCGCTCCCAATACCATCTCCGCCCGCACACCTAGCAAGTCAAAAGGACTGTTCAGCCACTGCAAGATGCCAATGCTGTTGGAAAAGATTATCAACGAATGCAACAAGGCCAGCAACACTAGTGGCAGCCGGAGCACATTCCCCACATCATACTTGGCATCAGACATCATGAAGAAGCTGTCCAGTAGCAGGGATTTCCTTGCAACCTGCCAAGCAGGTGCATTTTTGTTCTTTCGGAGTCAACGGCCAAGCATGGCACAGGTGAAAGATGCATGGTGAAACTAGGACCTGCTTCAAGCAGCAGATCGATGGTCGACTGGTGGCCAGCCATCATGGCCAGGTCCCCAGCGCAGTGACCCTCCTTGTCAAAAGCGTTCCATGGCGTTCCTGCTTCCAGCAGGAGCTCCACAACGGGGTCATGGCCTCCCCTGGACGCAAGCATGAGCGCATTCTGCCCCCTCTCGTCCTGCGAATCACAACTGCAGATCATGCCCTGCTCGATGCGAAGCCACCGAACACTGGGCTCTTTTCGGCATGCAGCGAGGCAATGGGAGTGCCAGAGGGTCCAGCGGCCTTTAAGCGAGGACAGGAGCACTCTGCTTGTCAATAAAGAGGTTCCTGTTTGGTGAAGCTGACCTGGTGCAAGTGGTCTGCACCATTTTCCAGCAGCTTCTTGACCCCATCAATGTCTCCCTTGGCCGCAGCTTCAATCAGGGTCTCAGCACTTGACGCTCCTTTTTCCTTTCCTTTGGCTGCCTCCATGGGCTCTCCCGTAGTGCTAGCCTCCACCATTCAGGCGTGACTGTCTCTACTTGGCGTACAGTCGAATCTATTATTCTAGCAAGAACACATGCTTCAACAGAACTGGATTATCGGACTAGTCTGTTTGGCTGACTCTCGAGCAGCACTTTCACTACAGATCTACTGTTGTGCTGGAATGAGATGTTGCAAAGGTGCCAATTGCACGATCCCAGTAAAGTGAGAGTTTCAACAGCTATTTTGGATCATCCGAAGCAGGATGATGGCTTCTACACGGCCTGTGGCATCACGGAAGGGCTGCATCTGGAGGGCACCCAAGTTTGGGTCACATGATACTCACGTGCTCTTACTTTACTGTCTTTGCTCAGGATCCACAGGACCCGAAACGCTCAATTGCGGTGATGATGAAGCATGGAGTATGCAATCTTTACTGGAGATATCTTAGGCGGGTTGCAAACATTTTGGAAGTGGGCATGTCTGCATGATCAGGCTGAACAGTTCACACATTCGGGTGAGCTTTGTCTCGATTGATAAACGACAGTTCAATCCAGATTCTCTTTCTTATTGTTCCTGATGTCTGGCTTGCACAGTAGCAACGTCGGCAGGCATCGCTTGTCTTGACGCGCCATTTCAGTGCTGAGGCATCTGAGGCATCTGACATCTCAAATCGGTGTTGCAGACATTATTTTATCGCAAGTTATTCTGCACATATGGAAAGGGAGAGGCGAAGAGGTGAAGTGCATCCCAGGAGAAGCCCTCCAAGGCCTTCCCACAAGGAGAGCTATCATAAAGACGAGCCCAGTGGGAAAGATGATGATCAGGGTCGGCGGGTGAGGGAGCCCTTCTCTGAAATGGGCAGGGATGGGCAGAGCGACCGCCGGGACAGCCATCACGCCAGCCATCGGGAGGAAGCCAAGAGCAGGGATGCAGCCAGGGAGAGAAGCCGAGTTGAGGGGTCCCGACAGGATGGAGAGAACCATAGGCACTACAACAGCGACAGGGACAGGAGAAGCAGGGGCCTGGAGAAGGAGGAACCCAAGGCAGAGCGGCGTGGGCACCGGCAGAGAGAAGCAGAGCGGGAGCACCGCCGCAAAGAGGAAGACAAGAAGAGGCATTCTCCTGAGGATAGGTGGAGAGACAGGGACCGCGAAGAGGAACAACGAGCCAGAAGGCGCAGGAGCGAGGAGCGTGAAAGAGCAGGGCAGCACAGCGAGGCCGCGGGCAGCAGGCGCAGAGATGGTGACAGCAGCAGAGGCAGAGGGGAGGACAGTGGGCGTGACAGGGACTCAGATGCTCGGAAAAGCAGACACCTACGATATCGCTCGCCAGCCAGGCATGCTCATAGCGGCAGATCCCACAGTGAGCTGCCCAGGCAGGAGCACTGGAGGGCAGACAGACGGCATGACAGGAGCCCACACAGGCACTATAGGACAGAGCGCCGGGGGCAGAGCCGTGGCGAGAGGCGCGCCAGTAGCCGCGACGGGCGCCATAGCCGGGACAGAGATCTCAGGGAGGCACGAGAGAGATCGGGGCGCAGTGAAGAGGTGCTGCGTAGTCGCACAGCCGCCTGGAAAACTGACGGCCGCCGCTCGCCAAGTGGCGGGAGGTCGGAACAGAGGGAGCACAGGTCTCACAGCGCCCCAAGGACTGAGAGCAGGGCTGACAAGGGTCATGGACGCGATAGGAGCGGCAGCAGGGGGTGCGATAGGGTCTTTGGAGGAGATGGTTACCGGGCAAGCGCCGCAGGAAGTAGGCGCGAGACCGACGCATTGGAAATGCGCCGCAGCAGAGACGGGGAGAGAAGGGGGCAGAGGGATGTGCAGAGGGGCGATGCAGGCTCTGCAGGTGACCACAGGAGAAGTGATGTCCCTCGCAGCGCCAGCAGAGACAGGGTGGAGGGTAGATGGAGGCATGATGGCAGCCGGGGTAGATATGACAGCGAGAGGGGCTGTGAGAGAGCCAGCAGTGCCCCTGGTGTGCCCAGAAGCTCACAGGATGACATACGTTGGCTTGGCACTGGGAACACAGATAGAGGCAGGCGGCTGTTGGAAGAAACAGCTGCAGGCCACACCGAGGGCGGAATTGAGAGCTCGTACAGATCTCACCTGTCAAGGTGCTCTCAACTTGATCCCTTTGTTCTGATCCCACTTTTTTTGGCAGGTTTCCTTGGCACATGTATGCAGCGGTGTGACAGAACATGCTGATTTATCTAAATCTGGGGTGTGCTGCTGCCTTGTGGTCATCATCATTAACCACCACTGTTAGCCCCTGCCACCACAGGTCAATCAAGGAGATGGCAGAAGCCAAGGAAGCCCCCAGTACCCCTGCATATGATGCCACCATGGACTTCTTCAGCCCCCAGTTTGACGCTGCAAAGGCACTGTCCACTCCAGGCCTCCTGCCTCCAAATCCCAAGGTCAGCCAAGAGAATCGCCTAATGCCATGCCCTTGATTTCCTCCCCAGGGACCTAATGCCTGATGCGTGCCCCATTCTTTTGACATGCATGCAGAGAGTGGAATCATGCATGCGGCTTTAAAAAGAACTAATTCCAATCAATGTGCATGCAGGTACTGCCACTGGATAATATATCCAAGTGCAGGGCTATCTTGCCGGCAGAGCTGCCAGAGTCGCGAGCTGCCAAGATGGCAGTCAACCCAAAGCGGCGCAGATCCCAGGTGAGGCATATCTTGCAGTGCATTACCTGCCCACATCACCTGCCTTGCATGTTGGTATACCATCCAGTGAAGTGACGACCCTTCAGCAATTCTGGGGAGGCTCATGTAATCTGTGCACAGTGAGTATGCTCACCAGCAGTCAGGCGAGAGGCAGCACCGGCCGCATCATCCAATGCACCTCACCCATACCGGTGTCTGTAGACACCCTTATCATCCATGGGAAATGAGCTCCATGGTCAACACTTAAGAGATAGTGTTTTAGACTTCATGCTTGGCAAGGTTCTAGAAATCGGTCAAATCGGGGCACTGGGATCGGCAATTTTCCCAGAGCTTGTCAACAGAGAATGTTCAGTGCAGGACATTCCAGCCAAGTTCCATCTCCTGCAGTAGGATCAATCGATTAGATCAAGCATCAGGGGAAGACTGGTTCGCGCACCAATGCAGTACTTGTGATCTGCCTGCCTCATAATGTGCAGGGCGCTGACTGTGCTCCATGGTTTCCCCGTTCCTGAACAGGCTGCCCAGGCAGCGTTGGAGCGCGCGAGAGCGCGCACGGTGACAGTGCGCAGCCGCCAGGAAGCTGCGCTGGCCGCAGAGCGGCCGCCGGCGCTGCAGCGGATTGCGGCCGCGGTCCCCGAGGGGCCGCTGTCGCTACTGCGCAAGTGCTGCGGCTCGCGCGAGCTCAAGCTGCGCGTCGTCACCCGGCACCAGAGAGGCGTCCGCGGCGTTGCTACAGGCACGTCCGCTGTACCCCGCCTGCGCGCTGCAAGAGTGTCTCTGACGTCCCCACAGCCCAGGAATGGAATTTGCAACCCAAAGGCATCCCGATGAGTGGAATCAGATTGCTTACAACAATAACGTCGCGCAGACTCGCAAAGCAGCCTTTCTCTGCGGACTGTGCTCTTGAGCTCACTTCTGTGGGTCTGGATGAGGGCTTGCAGCACAAATTATTCAATATTGTCAGTGCATAATTCTTTGATACATGCAAGAAGAGGGGCGTTTGAAGGAGTGCTGCCTGTGTGCCTGTGCAGGCTTCCTGAGGGGCTTTGACAAGTACATGAACCTCATCCTGTGGGAGACGGATGAGCACTACACGGTGCGGCTGAGAGTGGAGAGGAGCAAAGTTGTGGGCGTGCCTGCAAAGAAGGAGGCTGACACAGCAGAGGACAGCCCTCAGCAAGGTGCCCTTGTTTACTGTTGACATCAATACCAGAAGAGCGCGACACATAGTGTCACATGGTCTGCAACAATATAGTTGCCCAGTGTTGATGTTGGCGTGTGGTGTGATCCGTCATTTTGTGCGAAGACTGGTTTGTGACTGGTATGTGTGCATGCGTTACATGCAGGCAATAAGAAGCGTGGTAAGATGGAGAAGAGCCGATTTGTTTGGAAGCAGGAGAAGCTGGTGAGACACCTCCAGCAAGTGCTGCTGAGGGGCAGCTCAATCGTCCTTGTGAGCCTGGTGCCTGTAGAGCCTAACAATTGAGAGTTGCAAGTTGTCCATCGCGAACAGCAAGAGGGGTGTCCAAGTATGTCGGAAGTTGCAAATGTGGCTAGTCAATATCAAGGATAGCTATGATTCATTTTGAGCGCTATTCAAGATTACAAGATACAACGTATACGTATCCATCTACATCAGTATTCACGCGACAACACCATGCCGGACAGGGCACAAGGAAATACCACTGCTTAATTTGCGACAGCTGCGATGTTGCAAAACATCTGCATCTACAGATATATCCACATTACTGATACAGGCAAGCCTCGAATTCAAAGCATTTTAACACCTCAGTTGCCTCCACGCAGACGCAGCACCAAGTGAAGGGTGGACTCCTTTTGAATGTTGTAGTCAGCCAGGGTGCGGCCATCCTCGAGCTGTTTGCCGGCAAAGATCAGGCGCTGCTGGTCAGGAGGGATTCCCTCCTTGTCCTGGATCTTGCTCTTCACGTTCTCAATGGTGTCGGAAGACTCCACCTCCAGGGTGATAGTCTTGCCGGTCAGGGTCCTGCAAACACCAGTAGAACATCAGCCTCTGTCAGGCCACATGCAACCATGATTCAAAAGTTGTGATCACGGTGTAACGGTGTACATAGATGACGGCCTTGCAAGTGACAGCCACAGACCCTGCCTGTCAGCAGGCAGATGCAAATGGGTCGGATGATTGCGCAAAGGGTGATGTTCTAAGAGGCATCACCCTCATCACAATCTTCCCACCGACTTACATTCACCTGGGCGATTTACTATAAAGCATTGTCACAGCAGTCATCCCTTCGAACATAAGCAGCACAACATAGCAGAGACCCACCCACCCACAAACATGTTAAGGCATTGAGACAGAAGACTCACTTGACAAAGATCTGCATGCCTCCACGCAGACGCAGCACCAAGTGAAGGGTGGACTCCTTCTGGATGTTGTAGTCAGCCAGGGTGCGGCCATCCTCGAGCTGCTTGCCGGCAAAGATAAGGCGCTGCTGGTCGGGGGGGATTCCCTCCTTGTCCTGAATCTTGCTCTTCACGTTCTCGATGGTGTCAGAAGACTCCACCTCAAGAGTGATGGTCTTGCCGGTCAGGGTCCTGCAAACACCAGTAGAATATCAGCCTCTGTCAGGCCACATGCAACCATGATTCAAAAGTTGTGATCACGGTGTAACGGTGTACATAGATGACGGCCTTGCAAGTGACAGCCACAGACCCTGCCTGTCAGCAGGCAGATGCAAATGGGTCGGATGATTGCGCAAAGGGTGATGTTCTAAGAGGCATCACCCTCATCACAATCTTCCCACCGACTTACATTCACCTGGGCGATTTACTATAAAGCATTGTCACAGCAGTCATCCCTTCGAACATAAGCAGCACAACATAGCAGAGACCCACCCACCCACAAACATGTTAAGGCATTGAGACAGAAGACTCACTTGACAAAGATCTGCATGCCTCCACGCAGACGCAGCACCAAGTGCAGGGTGGACTCCTTCTGGATGTTGTAGTCAGCCAGGGTGCGGCCATCCTCAAGCT